>Ga0111541_10000701_pt1 | contig 10947 bp, 7 predicted proteins | sample Knorr_S7_td_DCM__FD_83039 | JGI IMG/M metagenome (GOLD analysis project Ga0111541, IMG submission 83039) | Marine microbial communities from Southern Atlantic Ocean transect - Knorr_S7_td_DCM_ad_131m_LV_B (version 2) (version 2) | ecosystem: Environmental > Aquatic > Marine > Oceanic | place...
ATAACTGCTGGAACAGATTTTCAAGCAGTTACTGGATTTACTGAACTTGGACCAGCAAATGAAGGTCCAAGAGGTAGATATAGAAGTCCTTATGTTAGAAACTGTACTAATTTTATGACTGGTAGTATTGGTATGAAGATCAACGGTGATCACGTAAATGCTGCTTTTACGGGAACTAATAATTTAGGGCAAGATATTAAGAGTATGGTTTGTGATGCCTTTACACAATATAATGAGGCTGGTATAGGTGTTTCTCTTACAAACAATGCTTATGCTCAGTTAGTTTCTATATTTACTATTGGATGTGATGTTGCTATATTCTGTGGATCTGGTGGTCAATGTGATTTAACAAACTCTAATTCATCATTTGGTAATATTGGTTTGAAAGCAGATGGTGTTGGAGATATTGAGTTTGATGGTACGTTAACTGCTCCTATTGATGGAGAATCTGATAAAGTTTCTATAGGAGATTGTAGAGATTTTAATAATCCTAGACAATATAGAACACCGTTTGATGGTCAGGCAGCATACTTCCACTTAGATATGAGTGATTATGCAGATACAGCATCAACAGCACAGATAACAGAACCTTTACAATTCATAAGATCTGTTACTGTTACTAATGGTGGTAATCCAGGTGATTATAATGCTGGTTCTCCACCAGTTATTACTGCGTCTTTACCAGAAGGTCCAGAGTCAATTATTGCTGAATTTTCTCCTAATATATCTGCTGATGGAATTCTTGAATCTGTTGATATGATTGCTAGTGGTAGAAACTTCTTACCTACACAGAATGTTGTAATGACTATATCTGGTAGTGGATCAGCAACTTGCCAGGCAAATATGGATCCAATTTTATACACTGTTGATGAAGCAACTGAAACTCCTACAACAGGTGTAGATGCTGGAAAAACTACAATAACTTTTAATGAATTTATTCCATATCCAGTTAAAACTGGAGTTAAGATGGAATTGGTGAGGTTAAGTAGGATTATAACCAGTTCACATTCATTTGAATATGTAGGTGCTGGTACAGACCTAAATACAGCTAACCCATTCCAAGGTGGAAAACCAATTCCAGAAAATGAAGTTGTTGCCATTAATGGTGGTCAAGTTCCTTTCACAAGTACGGATCAAAAAGGTAATTTTAGAATTGGCGATGGTTTGACAATTGATCAAACTACATCTACAATACGAGGAAGGGATTTCAACAGAGCAATACAAGCACAATTAACACCACTGATATTAGCATTGAAATAAATGGCAATAGCACCCGTAAATAAGTTTATTAATATTGCTGTTCCTGTAGCACCTGGAGCACAAAAACTTTATGAAGTTCCTACAGGAACTACTTCACTATTGTTATATGCACAAGTTTCTAATGTAGGAATAAACACATATCCAACAGTTACTTTTCTTCAGAGAAGAGTACAAAGAAGTACTGAAAATACGAGAGATATAAGAGTTTTAAAAGATGTAGAGATTCCACCAAATGACGCTGTTATATTAGTTGATGGTAGAATGGTGTTGGAGAAGACACCTTTAGTATTAGATCAGATTTATATTACAGGAACTCAGGAGAATGTTGGTATTATTACAGGTGTTACCTATGATGAACCAACAGGTATTGCTACAGTTATGTGTAAAGATAATCATAACTTTAGTGTTGATGATCCAATTACTATGGGTGGAATTTATTTCACTTGTACTGGTAGCACAGGAATAACAACTAATATATTCCCAGATCCTCAACAATCATATAATGTTGTAAGTATTGTAGATAATGTCGGAACATCTAAAACATTTACTGCTCATGTAGGTACTTCCAAAGGATATACTCATGTATATGAATCGGCAAAACATAGATTTGTTCGTGCTTTACCTGGAGCAGTTGAAGTAGTTTCTACAACACAAACAACTAGTCCACATACAGGACAAACTACATTAACTGCCGTTACTGGAACAGTATATAATCCTACTACAGGTGTAATGACTGTTCAAACTAGTGGTACTCATGGATTATCTGATGGTGATTTGATTAAAATTCTTGATAATTCACTTACATTTACATGTAATGCTGGTCAAACGGATCATACCTATGCTGGAGGACTATCAGAAAATGCTGTTACTATTAATGCAGCTTCTACTCCTGTTCAAAGGGATGTAAGTAATGCTGCATTTGATACTCTTACTGGTGATTTAGTTTTAACTATAGGTTCTCATACTTTTACAACTAGTGATACTTGTACAATTTCTACGGAAAAGATTAAGTTTACTTGTAAATTGGATAATGATAGTAGTGTAAAAGCATATCCTCGTGCTGCTGGACCTAATGGAACTCCTGATCCAGCATATCTTCAAGCATTAGCAATTACTGCTGTGGCAGCAAATACTATTACTGTTAATGTTGGTGCTGTTACTCCATTAAGTCAGAATAAAACCTATCCAAGATCTACAGACCCAATTAGTGGTAAGTGGGTTAGGGTATATAATACACAATCTAATAATAATAAGTTTGATATTCAAGTATTAGATAATACTCCATCTACAGATACTTCTACACATACTTGGGTTGCTGCTGATCCTAATGGTATTGTTAAGAGAGGTACTGTATTTGATGTTTCTGATGCTGATTATGATTCATCTACTGGAGAAATAGTATTAACAATTGGTTCTAATACATTATTATCTGGAGATACTGTAAGAATAGCAAAAGAGCATGTTGTGATGTCATGTACTATGGATAATCATTTTACAGATCATGCGTATCCTAGATCAGGTGATCCAGCATATAATACTGATTTATCAATGACTATTGGTGGTACAGGTAAAATTAGAGTTCAGGTTGGTAAATCACATTCTGGTGGATTCGTTGCTCCATTACAGATGGAGTTTACTGCAAGTGTACTAGAAAATAGTAATGTATAATGCCAAAGTATTTAAGTGGTAGGGTAAAAAGAGATCCACAAGATCGATTAGATCCAGAAAGGTATAAGTATCTTGGTCTTGCTTCAGCAGAACCAAATCTTGGAGATCCTAGTACTTCACCTCCTGTTCCTGCTGGAGAGCAATATCAACTTATAACAGTACCTAGTAGACCAGGTGAAAGATTTTGGGTTCCTACTGGTGGTGGATTAATTCCAGGTGCTATTAGTGTATATGATGAAGGAACTTTAGTTGGTGTTTCTAATAGTATAACTCAGTTTAATTTTCGTGGTGCAGCAGTTGAAGCAACTGTTGATCCACAAGCTAATGGTGATCCTGGCATTATGGCCAAGATTGATGTTAGACCCGTAACTATTGATCCTGCTCCACCAAATTTACCAAATCATGGTGAATTATGGTGGGAATCAGATACTGGTGATCTGATGATATATTTTGTTGATGGTGATGGAACAGGGCAATGGGTGACTGCGAATGCTGGTGGTGGTAGTACAAATCCAGGACCTCCTGGACCACCAGGTCCACCAGGTGGTGTAGGTCTTACTGGTGATCCTGGTCCTCCAGGTCCAGATGGTGATGAAGGTGAGAAAGGAGATCCAGGTAATCCTGGAACACCAGGAACTCCTGGTGCAGCAACATTTTTAGCATTAAGTGATACACCTAATAGTTTTATCTTTAATAAGTGGTTAAAGGTAAATGCTGCTGGAAACGCAATTGAATGGACTGATGCTCCTACAGCAACTGCTGGTGGAAATGATACTGAAATTCAATATAATGACAATGGTTCCTTAGATGGAATGGATAATTTCACTTATAATAAAACAAGTGGAGATGTAAATTTTGCTGGAATTACAAAAAATATATTCTTTGATAAAAGTGCTAATGCTATAAAGATTGATGATGATGCTAAGATATCATTTGGAACTGGTACTGATAATATAGTAATTCGTCATCAACAGGCTAATAATACCAATTATATTGAGAATAATACTACATTAGAATTAAAAGGTGATGAAATTTATATTAAATCAGCAGATGGAGGAACTGATGTAGCTGATTTTAAAGGTTCAGCAGAGGTAAAATTATATTATGCAGGAAATCAAAAATTTGAGACACAATCTACTGGTGTACAAATTTATGGTGGTATTAAAGATAGTCTTAATCTTTTAGGTGGTAGTGGACAAGTATTATCATCCACTGGATCAGAATTAAAATGGATTACAGTTCAGGGTGGAACTGGTGCTTCTACTTTTCTTGGACTTACTGATACTCCATCTTCATATGATAATAATAAATGGTTAAAAGCTAGTAATGGTGCTCTTATATGGACTGATGCTCCTACTAATACTAATACAACTTATGATTTAACATGTGAGCAGACTGCAGGAACTAATGCTGATCCTTCAATAAGATTATCTGGGAATGATAATACTGAGGATGATGTTACTATTACTGGTGGAACCGATATATCAGTAACTCGTAATAGTGATACTCAATTAACCATTGAGTATACTGGCAGTGGTGGGGGAGGTGGTATTAGTGTAGTTACTGATGATACTCCTCCAACTTCACCTAGTGATGGTGATCTTTGGTGGGATTCTAATAGTGGTAGATTGAATGTGTATTATCAAGATGCTGATAGTTCACAATGGGTAGATGCTTCAGGTAGAGGTGTATATTCAGGATCTTCTGGTGCTGCTTTATTTTCAACATCAAATTGGAATTTACCTCTCTAAATATATACAGGAATTAAAAGATTATGGCAATAACGGCATATAACGGAAAAGGTAATCCAAGTGGGGCTCAGAGTCAAACTCTGGTTAATCATACCAACAGTTCTGGTGGTGTTGAAAGGGTAATTATAAGTTTTATTAGAACACATTCAAGTACTTCAGTTAATGGATATTTTAATATTAAATGGGGTAATGCTAGTGATCTTGTAGATCTTCAGGTAACTTATCATGTTTCATCTGGTAAGAATTTAGCTGCTGGTCCATATGGATATAATAATGACACATTTAATATTGCTCAAAATTATCAAGGACATACTGGTGGAGGTGGTGGAGATAATGGAAACCTACCAACAGAACTCTATATTGCTAATGGTGAGAAGTTTATGTTAACTTCTTATGGTCAAAGTCATGTGAAAGGTTATAGTATTGTGGTGATACCAGAGGGTAATTAATGGCAGTAAATTTTCCAAATAGTCCAACACCCAATCAAACTCATACTCATAATGGTCTAACATGGAAGTATGATGGTACTACCTGGATTTTGCAAACAACTATGCAGTCTGGGTCAACATCATTTGTAAATTTAACTGATACACCTTCATCTTATAGTAATCAAGCTGGAAAGTGGATAAAGGTTAATAGTACTCCTGATGGTCTAGAATTTACCGATGAACCAACTGGAACTGATACAACATATGAATTAAAAACAAATCTAGTAAGTTCTAATGTTAATTTAAAATTAGATGCTGATTCTGGTACTGATGATAATGTACTTATTACAGCAGGTTCTAATATTACTTTTAGTTCTGTAACCGAGGGTGGATTTACTATTGCTGCTTCTTCAGGAACTGCTACGATTTCTGATGGCGACTATGGAGATATTACAGTATCTAATACTGGATCCGTATGGATGATAGATGATAATACAGTCGGACCAGATGAACTTAAAGATACGTCTGTAACTGCTGGATCATATACAAATACAAGTATTACTGTTGATCAGCAAGGTAGAATAACATCAGCAACTAGTGGTAGTGCTACTCCTCTTACTTTAGGTGCTTCTGTTACTGATATATTAGATTTAGCTTCAACTACATTAAATGCTGATGATCCTGGTGCTGATAGAATAGTTTTTTGGGATGATTCTTCTGGTAAATTAACTCATTTAAGTTTAGGAACAAATCTTAGTATAACTGGAACAACATTAAATTCTTCTTCTGGTAGTGGTGGTTTAACTCAAGAAGAAGTTGAAGATGTTGTTGGTGCAATGTTTTCTGGTAATACTGAAACTAGAATTACTGTTGAGTATGATGATAATGGTTCCAGTTCTGGAAAAATCAACTTAGTTGTTGATGATATGAATGACAGTGGTTTAACTCAAGAGGAAGTTGAAGATATTGTTGGGGCTATGTTCTCTGGCAATACTGAGACTAGAATTACTGCTGAGTATGCTGATAATGGTAGTAGTGCTGGAAAAATCAACTTAGTTGTTGATGATATGAATGATAGTGGTACAGATACCACATATGAACTTGAGGGTGGTGGAAGTGATGGTTCGTCTTTTGGAACTGGTACAGGTACTATAAATTTAAAAACTGGTGGTTCTGTACAAGATACTGTTACATTAACTGCTGGATCTAATATAAAGATTAATAATACTGGTACTGGTGGATTTACTATTTCTGCTGATACAGGTAGTGGTGGTGGAGATGGTAATACAACATATGCTATTTCTTGTGATGATGGTGATGTATCAACTGAAGAGAAGATTGTATTAACTGGGTCTAATCCATCATCTACTGATGAGATTGTTTTGGCTGTAGCTGGTACTGGATTATCAATAGGTAGGTCTGGAGATAAGATTACAATTACAGGTAGTGGTGGTGGATCTGGTCCTAGTACTGAGGAAATTCAGGACATTGTTGGAGCTATGTTCTCTGGTAATACTGAAACTAGAATTACAGCAACTTATGAAGATGGTGATGGAACAATTGATTTGGTTGTTGATGATATGTCTTCTGCAGATCAAGATGTATTTAAAAACATTGCTGTTTCTGGTCAGTCTACTGTAGTTGCTGATAATAGTGCTGACACATTAACTTTAGTGGCTGGTACTAATATGACCATAACCACTAATGCTTCAAATGACAGTATTACATTTACTTCTACAGCAAGTGGTGGAGATGGTAATACAACTTATGATATAGCAACCATTGGTAATAGTAATCAAAATAGTATGATAAAACTATTTGGTACTGATAATAATGATTCTGCTGTAGTTATGACAGGTACTGGCGGTATTACTGTAGTAGGTAATACTAGTGGTGCTACCAAAGGAACTATGTTAACCTTTGATGGTAGTGGAATAACTGGTACTACTTACGATTTTTATTGTTCGGGTAGTAGTAATCCTGTTTTAAGATTAGATCCTTCTACTGGAGCAAATGATGATGTTACTATTAAGGGTGGAACAGATATATCAGTAACCCGTAATAGTAATACAGAATTAGAAATTGCTTATACTGGTAGTGGTGGTGGCGGTGTAGCTGGTAGTGATCATGATATTCAATATAATAATAATGGATCTATGGCTGGTGCTGCTAGATTACATTATCATGATGGTGACAATACACTTGACTTTCTTCATAGTGATTTAACTCAAAAAGCAAGATATTATGTAACTTCTGGTGGTGAGCATGCAATCTGGACTAATACTTGGTCGCCTAATAGTTACTCTCAAGGAGTAGCACAAGTATTTAAAAATAATGGTATATGGTTTCCAGGTAAGATATATTCTTATGAGACGTCAACAAATCCTCAAAATTATGGTAATCTTGGTGAATATGCTGGATCTGGTGGATCAACAGGATCTTGGGATTGGATCCCCAGATTCTTATTAGATGTTCATGGAAATGTTAGAGTTTATGGTCCTGGAAGTCATACTTATACCCCTAATTTGAGTTTGTATCAGTATTTTATAATAATGCTTACTGGTGGCGGTGGATCTGGTGGAGAAGGTAGTGCAAACGCAGGTGGCGGTGGCGGTGGAGCAGGTGGAACTTCCATTCAAGCTGGTGGACAGATGATGTTGGGTACTAGTGCATCTGCATCTATATCAGTAGGATCTGGTGGTGCTGCTAGTAGTAGTGGTAATGGAAATAATGGTGGTAATAGTACTGTTAGTACTAATGGTGGTGGTACATATTATATGACTGCTTTAGGTGGAGGAGGTGGAATTGGTAATCAATCTAGTATAAATGGTGGTGGTTTTGCTGGAGGTTGTTCATGTAGTAATAGCGTCTCAGTTTTAGCTAATGGTGCTTTTGGTGGAGTAGGACACTCTGCTAACTATCTTCGTGGTTTTGGTGGACCATCTTTCTGGGGAGGACCTAATGGACAGACTTTTAGTGTTAAAGGTGCTCCTGGATCTGGTGGTACTGGTTCTCAGAATGGCACTGCTTCTCAACCTGGCGGTGATGGTTGTTGTGTTATAATAGAGTTCTAAATAAAAACATGGCAATAGGTTATTCAGTTACAGCAGAATTAGCAAAGCAGCAAAGGGATGCTCAATTAAATGAGTTCTTTGCTACTTTATCTACTGCGGAAAATGATTCATTAACAGAAAAAGGAACTAAACAAACTCTTATAGAGTTTAAAACTTGGCAAAATAAAATACTCAATCAAGAAAGAGCAGCAATTGCTTCGGTTGCTGGTATTACTTCAAGATGTGCTATAGTTAATGATAGTGATGGAATACTTCAAGGTGTATATCCTCAAAATGTTCCAATAGATGAATTTAATCATCCAGAGGGAACTACTGTTGTTGGTATAGGAAGTACATATTTCACTGGACAAGGTGGTAGTTGTAATGTACATGCTGGATGGAAATATACAACAGAAAGTGGATTCTTTAATCCTAATGAACCTACAAATTCTGATCTTTTTAAAATACTTAGAGAAACTAGAGATTTACTTCTCAATCAATCTGATTGGACTAGAATGGATGATAATCAGTTATCATCTGATAAAAAAGCAGAATGGGCAACTTATAGGCAAGCATTAAGAGATCTTCCATCAAACACTGCGGATCCTGCTAATCCAACGTATCCAACGAAACCTAGTTAAATATGGGTATAAATTTTCCTGCTAATCCTGTAATAGGTCAAACATATACTTATGGTATAGCTACATGGAAATGGGATGGTACTGCTTGGAGAAGAATACCCGATCCAGGAGCACCTGGTCCTGGAGGTGATCCAGGAACGCCAGGTACACCAGGTACACCAGGAACTGCTGGTAATCCTGGTCCTCCTGGACCTCCAGGTCCAGCAGGTGGTCCTCCTGGTCCTCCTGGTCCTCCAGGTGAAGATGGAGATGATGGTGAAGATGGTGAAGATGGAACTCCAGGAAATCCTGGAACTCCTGGTCCTCCAGGTCCTCCAGGTCCAGCTTCTACTGTAGCAGGTCCACCAGGTCCACCAGGAAATGATGGTGATGATGGTGAAGATGGAAACCCAGGTCCTCCTGGTCCTCCAGGTCAAGATTCTAATGTTGCTGGTCCTCCTGGACCTCCAGGACCACCAGGTGAAGATGGTGAAGATGGAGATGATGGAACACCTGGAACTCCTTCTACTGTAGCAGGTCCTCCTGGTCCTCCAGGTCCTTCAGTTACTGGTCCTCCTGGTGCTCCAGGTCAGGCAACAGAAATTGGAATATGCCCAGTAATAGATACAACGGCTTCTTCTACTGGTGGAACTTCTTGGGTATATTCAAATAATAATACTGCAGCACAATGTGCTACTGGAACATTTGATTGGGTTAATGCTTGGAAAGATATTAAGTGTCAGAAATTAGACAATGATACAATCTATGAGTTTCAAATTTATGGTAATTCTGGTGGTGGATGTTGGGGATGGTATATAACTGATGATAATTCAATTAGAACTGATACTTACGGATCCACCACTAATATTGCTAACATAGTTGCGGCATTAAATGCTGAACATCCAAATGATAATTGGATTGGAACTGGTGGTAGTAGTATTGTAATGAATCAGGGATTTGATTGGACTACTCATGGTGCTACAGAAAAATTAAGTGGTATAACTTGGGGTAGTTGGGTTCATGTTGTAATAGATCTACCACAGCGTAAGGTGTGGATGAAAGATATTAGTGCATATGGTGATCAAGAACAACCTTGGTATGTTTATTCCACCAACCAAACTGCTGGTAGTCCTGTTCGTGCAGATAGTAATCCAACTTTCTTCTTAAGAGAAGATGGAGATATGGGATCTCTTTCTGGAGATTACTATTTCAATATGTCTTGCTTTGTTGGTAATCAGGCAAATATAGTAATAGAACCAGTACCACAAACAGAATCTGTATTCCGTAATACTGGTGGTCCTCCAGGTAATCAAGGAAATATAGGTAATCCTGGACCTCCAGGACCTCCAGGTACGGATGGTGATGATGGTGAAGATGGAAATCCAGGTCCTCCTGGTGCTGCTTCCACAGTTGCGGGTCCTCCAGGTCCACCAGGACCTCCAGGTGTTGCTGGATTAGATATTAGTGAAACTCCACCAACTTCCCCTGCTCCAGTTGCTGGAGATCTTTGGTGGGAATCGGATACTGGACATTTATATGTCTATTATAATGATGGTGATAGTAGTCAATGGGTAGCAGTATCTCAAGGACCTGCTGGTTCTCCAGGATCACCAGGAACACCAGGACCTAGCACTGCGGTTGCTGCTCCATTTGAAAGTGATTGGCATCTAGCAATAGGAAACTAAATACTAAACAGGAAACAGAAAGATCATGGCAGCAACAGTATATACAGGACAAATTTGGCCAGGTAATGATTTTACTCACACTAATAGTTCTGGGGGTAATGAGCGTGTGGTTATTAATTATATCTACGCTGGTAATGAATCAGGTCAGGCTAATTATCCAATAACAGTTAAATTTGGAACATCTGGTACTAATAGTTCATCAGGTAATAATGAAACTTCTTTTGGAATAGCAAAATATACTTCATTTGGAAAATCTGTATCTTGGGCAAATAGTTCAAATAATCCTGGTGCTGCTCAAAACGCATTTACGTCAAGTGGAGTTGCTTCTGCGGGTCCTTGTGAAATATATTTGGCTGATGGGCATCACTTTAAGATAGAAACTAATAGTAATCTTCAATCACAAACTGAAGCTAGGTTTCAAATTTTAGTAATACCAGAGTAATATGGCAGCATTTGATTTTCCAAATAGTCCTAATACTAAT
>Ga0111541_10000703_pt1 | contig 10941 bp, 2 predicted proteins | sample Knorr_S7_td_DCM__FD_83039 | JGI IMG/M metagenome (GOLD analysis project Ga0111541, IMG submission 83039) | Marine microbial communities from Southern Atlantic Ocean transect - Knorr_S7_td_DCM_ad_131m_LV_B (version 2) (version 2) | ecosystem: Environmental > Aquatic > Marine > Oceanic | place...
AATAATATTATTCTTGGACCTTCTGATGAATGGATTCCATCACCAGATATTCATGATAGTGATTATAATTCAGTTAATGTTACTGTTGATAGAACTGCTAATTGGGATGGTCCAGTTATGCAGTACATCAGAGATGGTAATGCATATGATGTTAGTGCCAATAAAGTTAGAATTATTTCTGCTGGAATTGGAACAATTGTTGGTCAGGGTACTACCAATGAAACACTTGGAACTAAGTTTATGAACTTTGATATTCCAACTCCAGATACTGGAACATTTGGAAGACAAAATGGTTACATACAGTTAGGTTTGACAACATCACAAACTGCTACTCTTGGTTTGAGTTCTGCTCTTGGATACGATATTGTTGCTCAAGAGTTCTTAGATTATCCTGTTGGTTATACAACAACTGTTGGAATACAGACTGGTATATGGAATTCCATTGGTGCTGGTCAGACACAATATACAGTTACACTTGAGGATGTTAATCAGTTCCCTGCATTTGCTGTTGGGGATGTCGTTAAACTTGTAAATCATTCAGTAAGTCCTTCCCTTGCTTCTGTTGAATTTACTGTTGCTGAGAAAATTACTATAGATGCTGCTACTAAGCGACTAAGATTAAATAATCCAGTAGTTTGGAATGTGGCAACAAATGATTATGTTAGTGGTTGGACCGTTGCTGGAGTTGCACAAACAACCTCCATACAGAATGGAACAGCTACCGCAGGTGACTATATAAGTATAAGGGATCGTTTCACCATCGCTAAAGGAAGAGTCGGAGTTATTTAAAAAATGCCAGATAACACTAATGTAAATGCTAACTCGGCAGTTGTTGTCGTAGGTAGAACTGCTCCAGTACCTCCTGGGCAACAAAAAGCTGAGAAATCAATACCCGTTGTTATTGCAAGTGATCAAACAACAATCCCTGTTGCCGAGCAAAATAAGGTTCAATCGGAAGTTGCTCTTTCTCTCTTAGGTATTCCTAGATCAGAAGTTGCACTTGGTATATTTGCAGATGTTAATACATATGACGTAAACCCAACAGAATGGGCAGCAACTCCAGAACAGTATGGTACGCTTGCTAATAGTGGTACTTATACTGGTATAGGACAAACTATGGGTCATGGTTTGACCCACGTTCCAGAGGAATCTGGAGCACTTCTAGAGGCACCTGCAGATAAGAGTGCAGTCCTTACTTCAAAAAGATTTTTTAGATATCAACCTGGTCGTGTTTCTGCTGCTACATTTGGTGTAAAAACTTCTGTTCTTGCTAGTAGTGGTGTAGGTGTTTATAATCCTGCTGTTCGTAAATATGGTATATTCGATAATTATGATGGTTATTATTGGGAAACAAGAAATAGTGGAGAAGGAGATAATTTTGCGGTAGTTAGAAGAACACAATCTATAACTCAAAGAAATCCACTTGTTTTTGGTACTGGTGGAGGTCAACAGACTCAAGATTATGGTGTAACAAACCCTTATGATCCATTAGGAAGAAGAGGATCAGAAAACGTTAGTGCTGGTGCTTCTACTACTGGTACTGGATTTGTTCCTTTAGCATTTGGTGATCTTTGTATTGTAAGAGATAATCTCTTAATGACTCATGCTGGAGTCTATGATGCATCAATGCTTCAACCAGAGCATAAAGTTTCTATATCTGCTGTAGCTAATGGTAATGTACTTTCTAGTTCAGATTGTGCAGTACCTTTTAGTGATGTTACTTATGATATTAATACTGGTTTGATGGAGATTACCACAAGTCGTGAGCATAAATTCCATGAAGGTAAATTTGTTACCTTGACTGGAATTGCAATGACTTGTTATTTGGATGGAAATAATCCTGAAATTTATCCAAAAACAGGTAGAAATAGTGGATTTAACGTTGTTAAAGTTAGTACTAATAAGAAATTTACTGTAAACGTTGGTGTATCTACTGTTGCTACTTTCTATAAAGGAGAAGGTTGGGCCCTTGGAGTTTCTGCAGGTCAGTACGTTTCTTATTCTAAGGGAACTAATGCTGGAGTTACTACTGGTCTTACAGATAAGAAAATTTATAAGATACAACATGTAGGACTTAATACTACTACTGGTATAACTACTTGTTCACTTATTGATGTCACTACAACAGGTGAATCATCAATTCATAGTGGACTTACTAATACAACTCTTCCTGCTGGTCATAGTTTAATTACTCCAGTCCCTTTCATACAACCTACAAATGGTACTTTAATTAATTCTGATAAGAATAAGTATAGTACTTTAGCAACAAATGCTAAGAATTCTGCATCTGCAGGAACTGGAATGTTCCCATTATTGTATACTGACGCTGATAATAATACTGAAGGTTATATTGATGATTCTCAAGCAGTTGCAAATACAGCAACTTTAAAAGGTCAAGTTGATAAAGTCAATGATTATTATGGTAGGTGGGTTAATCAGAATGTTCAACAAGAATATTGGAATGTATATGAATATCGTATTCCACGTTCAAGATTTAGTGGTGATAGATTAGATGCACTTACAGATGAATTAAAGTATAGTGATGTTGTAGGTGATAAGAGAGCAGGTCAGAATGTTATTGACACTGACACTAATGAGGAGAAGACAGATACCAGTATTTGGGAACTTGACTTCACCAAAGTCACCATGTACAAGATTGAGTTCTCATGGTATGGTGCTGTTGGTGCTCTATTCCTTGCATACGTCCCTGTAAGCAACGGAGAGGCACGTTGGGTACGTGTACACCATTTAAGGGCATCTAACCAACTGAAGATCTCTTCCTTGGGTAATGCAACTTTACCTATTACATACATGGTTCAAGGTGGTGGTACTGCAACTACTTTGGGATATGCTAATACCTTAAGACTTGCATCTGGATTCCAATACGGATCAGCATCAGAGCACATTATGAAGTATGGTGCTTCATACTACATTGATGGTGGTGATAGAGGTACTGTAAAATTATTCAGTCATGCTACTCCAGTTGCTATAGATGTATATGGTTCAAGAAGAACAGTTTATGTTGGAACTGGAAATACACAAGTAGATCTTTCAAATGCTACAAGTGCAACTAATCCTTATCTTGAGGGTGGTTCAACTGCTGGACTTTCAAGTTCCTATTATGTTGGTGCTAAAGTTATTACAGGAGAAGCATTAGATCAAAATATAGAAGTTACATATGTAAGTCTAGGTACTGATCCTAAACTTTATCTTAATGCTCCATTAAGTACATCAAGTCTTTCTAGTATTAAGATTATTCCTGATCGTCCTACTCCACTAATTGGTCTTAAGTGTAGAGACTTTATTGAAAGTAGTACAGGTCAGAGTGTGAGAAATAGAACTCAGATTTATCCAACTAGATTATCTACGGGATCTACTCAGGTTGTTAAGTTGGATCTTCTTAAGACTCCTGCATTCCAGACAGATCACATCCTACTTACTTCTACACCTCCTGCACTTCGTAAGAGTGTTAATATTGGTAAGAGAGGTAAACCAACAAAAGTTGACTTACCTTTGGTAAGTTACGTTGGAGCACATACATGGGATGCTTCTGGAGCAACAGGTACTAATGCACTTAAGAAGGTTAGTGGTGGTGCAACTCTTAATATCAGTAGTGCAGCATATGATTCTGCAACAGGTAGATTAACAATAACTACTTCTGCTGCTCATGGTCTTTCAGCTGGTAATGAAGTTAGAATTAAGAAAGAAAGTTTAGCATTTAAGTGTTCTATTGATGGTTATGCTACTGTACATACATATCCTCGTTTAACTGATCCAATGATGGATGTAAATGATGGTGCTATTAATGCTGGTGCAATAAGTGTAGATGCAGCAAACTCATCTTATAATCCAAATAATGGTGAGATGACTATTAGATCAAATGGTCATGGGTTGAGTACTGGTGATACAGTTCAGTTTGCTCCCTATTCATTAACTTTAAGTTGTGATTTCAATGGTGCATCAGGTGCTGCTGCTCAGAAGAAATATCCTCGTGAAGCAGGTTTAGGTAATGCTGGCGGTGGATCTGATCCAGCATACTTTAACTGGTTAACAGTCACTAAGATTGATAACAACAACTTTAAGGTAGATGTATTAATTACAGCAACTTCTACAAACACAAATACTCATGCATTCGTAGCAGCAGATGCTAACTCAGTTTACAAACCTGCAGCACTTGATGGTGATTACAGTAAACCACTCGCATGTATTTCTGCATCAGGTACTACACTTGTAGTCCGTGTAACTAATACACAAGCAGATAAAGGATCTCTTGCTGAATACATTAGAGACTTCGGTAAAGGAACTTATGGATATTTCAGAGGTTACTTTGCTGGTGATCCTGCTAAGAAACCAATTTCTGTCTTAGGTTATCTTGAGAATAGAGGTTATGATAGAACTAAAGATATCCTTGATGATGGATATTACTTCTATGCTCTAGAATCTACTACTGATGAGATTGTATTGACAACAGATGAACCTTTCTTAAGAGAAGAGAACTCTGCTCCTAAAGATGGTGCAGGATTATCTGGAGTTACTACATCCTTTACTCTTGCACAGTTATCATCTGTCAAGATTAATCCACAGACTAGATCACCTATTCCAAAAACTGGAACTGTAGTTGCAAGTCTATTTGTTCCTGGATCTGGAGAAAATTATGATCTATCTCCATATTTTGATTACAATAAGGAATACCTATCATTCCCATTAACAAATAAAGTTGAAAGTCTATATCTATGTGCATCATCACAATCGGATTATAACGCATCATCTGCTCAAGCAGAAATATCAGCAAGTCTAACTTGGGAGGAACAGTGATCCATGAATGGGGGAAAAGATATAAAGTTTGGTGACGACAAACGTGCCGTCGCTATTGTACCTAGTAATGAACAAAATTTATATAATATTGCAAACGGTGAACTTTTAACTGATGAATTTGGTAATCCTCTAATTACAGAGGTTGATACTTTTTATCTTCCTGATGCTACTGCAAAAAGATCTACATCAGTTACTCTTGGTGATAAGACTTCTTCATATACTAGAAAAGTATATAGATCTTTAGGTATCACAACTGCAACTTATGGTGATTTTGATGCTTATGTTGGACCCAATTATGTTGGGTTAACTTCAGTATTAACCATTAGTAGTGGAATAGTATCTTGTCCTCAAAATGTTTTAGTTTTTGGTGGTGGAACAGTTTCATTGGATGAGTGGCCAACTCATTTAGAAGTAAGAACTTTTACGGAGCAAGGTGAAAGAAATAGACTTTATTTTCCTACCGATGTTGGAATTGGTTCTGTTTTAAATTTTTATCCTGGAGATAGTATAAAGGGAGCAAATATTCCTGAAGGAACTTTTATATCTAGAATATCATATAACGGTAGAATAATTCTTTCTGATGCTCATAGTGGAGCAAGTGCTTCTGAAGGTAAAATAGAAGTATTCAGAGCAGATACAGTTGTTAATAAGCATGATCCAACTTTAAAGATTGAAGAGTCATTTAAAGAAACTAGTGAAGTAAGTAATACATTACTTGGTGTCAATAGAGCAGAGGTACAATTAAGTTTATTCTCTAATGTATCATCATATGGATTAGATCCAGATGAATTTGAGACATATTCTTTTACTGGTGGTAATAGTTTTACCAGTTGGGATACTAGATTCAATTCAAAATTTGCAAAAGATAGATATAATGCTAAACATACAGAGGAAACATTAGAATCTGCAATTCAAATAACATCATTCCCTGTTCCATATACTTATCCATTTGGACCAAACTTTGATACTCTTGGTTGGTACGATGCTGTTTTATTTCAACGTTATTTGAAATTTATTGAAATGGGTAATGATCTTCATGAACATTTCAAAAGTAATGGTTCATATTCTAATGAGTGGAAGAATAAATTCTTACCAATTGCTAATACTACAGTTACTGCTGGTGATGCAAATTATGCTGCTGGTATAACAACTTCTTTTGCACAGATTGATACATGGACTGATACATGGAGAGATATTAAAGATAGTCAACTTAATGATCCAGTTACAGGAGCGAAGTTTGATTTTGCTGCAGTTGGACAATTATCTGATGTAATTGCAGGTAAGGGTTATGATTCTACAAACACAAGACCTGGATATAGTTCTACCCGTACAAGATACTCTTATATGCAATCAAGAAGAGTATTTAGATATCAACCAGGAAGAATTAGTGGATTTACATTTGGATTAAAATCATCTACAGAACCAGTAGCTGGTTCTAAAATGGAATGGGGAATATCAAACCCAACAGATCAATATGTATTTAAGATTGAACAGGGACAACTTTCAATAGTCCGTAGAAGTACAGTTCCATTAGAGGCAAGTGCTCTTGAAAGAAGCGGTTTAACAGTATTGGATCAAGTTAGACAGTCAGGACCAGATCCATTCGATACAGATCCAAATACTGGTACTGCAAGACAATATTGGACTATAGACATACCAAGAGATAAGTTTAATGGGGATCCATTAAATGGTAATGGTCCTTCTGGATATTTGATTAAACCAAATCAAGTTACCATGTGGAAGATTGAATTTGGTTGGTATGGTGCTATTGGTGTACGTTTCTATGCATATATCCCTGCTGGTGTTGGAGAAGCAAGATGGGTTGTTATTCATACAGTTATAATTGAAAACTCCCTTTCTGGACCATCTATGCAGGATTCTTATTTTAGATTTAAATATGAATTAAATGTAGATGACTCTGCAGATATAAGGCAACCACAATTCTTATACAAATATGGTGCTTCATACTACATTGATGGTGGAGATGAAGGAACACAAAATGTATATTCTGCATCTAGTGGTGTGAAAACAATATTTGGTGGAGCAGCACCAAAAGAAACTTTACTTGGATTTAGATCTAAAGATTTTATACTCAGTAGTTCGGGTAAAAATGTTAAGAATAAGAAATTAATAATTCCAACACAATTAAATGTTACTACGGATTCTTTAACTGAATTGAAGGTTGAAACTTGTAAAGCATGTCCTGGATTTGGGCATGTATATACTCCTGGTATTGCAAAAACTGATACTAGTAGAAGTGTTGAATTGTCATTTGATAGTGCATCTACAGTAACTGCATGGGGTGATAGTTATTTTTATAAAACTGATGAAGGTGCTAAATTAGTTGCACCATCTCTTTATAATTTTTATATTGGTACGGTATCAGAACCAGTTGGTACTGCTGGATCATACACGAAAGCAACTGTTATTGGTTATCCAGGATCAGGTACAGGAATTACTAAGTCATCAAGGTCTGTTGGGGTAGTTCCTGTTTATGATAGGGTATTAGGAATAACTAGTTCTATAGGAATTGGAGTTTCATATATACATCCTGTTAAATTGAGTAATAGAAGTTTCTATGCTGCATCTGATTTTGAATTTACTGGATCAAAAATAGAAATACAATTTTTAAATCCTACAGGTTCAGATGTATATTCACATTTTGGTGATTTTACTGTTGGACTAACTGATGTAGAACCAGTAGTTCCTGCTGCAGGTGATCAGTTAGATGGATTTAGTATTGCAGGAGTAACTACATCTGTTTTACCTGATGAAAAAATACTTCAAGGACTTTATTCACATGCTTATGCAAGTTTAGATGAGAATGGTGTTGAGAGATCAGAAACTTGGGGTAAGACTAATCCACCAGCAAGATTAGCAATGGACTTTAGAATAGATCGTGTTGGTGGTGATGGTCCAGGACGTTGTTCTAAAATTACATATGAAGTGCAGACACCTCAAAGGATTCTCAATTGTTCTTTATTAACTGCTAATCCACAAACAGGAGCAAGTGGTTTCTTTATACAAGTTTCAGGATCTTTGCCTAATATTGAATGGAATGGTGGACAAGTTACAATTCTTGATGCTTCTGGGCAACCAGATACTACAAATAAAACTTTTGTTGGTATTGTTAGAACTTATGTAAGTTCAGGTAATAGTTATTCTTATATTGAGATTAGTGATTCTATAACCCCACCAGGAGGTGCTGGAAGTACTTTTACAGTCTTAATACGTCCAATTAAGATGACTACTCTTGGTAATCCTACTAAGACTAAACTTTATAATTATTCTCCTTGGCCATTATATTTGGTTGCTAAGATGTCAGATGCTTCAGCAATTAACAATATATCAGTTAGAGAGACTATAGGTGATTTTGATAGAACTATTTCTCCAAAATTATATGTTTCTGATGTTTCAAATTCAAATGTTACTTGGTTGGGTAGTGGAGAAGTTACGACAGCAAATAACAATACAACAAATGTAGCAAATCCTCCTACACACTTTAAAGAAATTGAACGACTTTCTGGATCTGAAATTGATAATCAAAATGTACAATCTTTAAGACCTGCTACTTCTAGAGATACTCTTTATGTTGGAGCAAATTCTACATTACAGATTGATATGGGTAAAGTGTTTGGTACTGATAGAGTAGTTATTACTCCAGATAGAAATAATGCTGAAGCAACATTCATTACAGGAAAGAAAATTGATGCTGGTGCTTCTGGAACAATTCAAGTTAGTATGAATTACAAAGAACAATAATAAATAAAGAAAAGTCTCAATATGGCGATTAGGAACCCTAAATTATTTGGTTTAAATGTACTCAGTTTTCTTGCTGATGTTGAGAATAAAAATAGTGCTCTTAGATCTTTGGATCTTCCTCCATTAGATTTAAATGTTATACGTGGATCTTCTAATGCTGGTACTACAAGGTTAGATTTTCGTAGTTTTTCTAGATTAAAGCAACCAATACATAAAATACTTGACAGATATAATAGAGATTCGGGACAATATACTGGAATCTTGAATGATAGAGCAGGAACAGATAGTATTTTATTTGGTAATTTAGATATTAATGGTGCATTAAGTGGTAATGCTATTCGATATCGTTATATTAAAACTTTTGGTTCTAGTGGAACAACAGGAATTGCAGATATTTCTACATCAAGGGTTAGTGCATGGAGTTCTTCTGCTAATCCTGTAATAGCAACATCTCCAATTTCTTATGGTGCAAGAGTTGGAATCAAAGCAGGTTCAGCATTAAAATTTGGAACACAACGTGGTGCTGGTGATGCAACAGGTCATAGATTAAAGACAACTTTAGTTCCACAGGGAAAAGAATTTAATTCAGAATTTCCTACATCAGAAGTCCAAGCAACTATTGGTGGAGATACAATAAGATTATACGCAATGAAAGGAATCCCTATTATTTTTAGAGGATTTTTTAGAAATGTAAATGCTACTATAAAATTAAATTCGTTAATTAATAACACATCTCCAAGTTGGAGAATTGTTGAGACTAATAATTCAAATGCTAAATCAGATTATGCAGATTATGGTAGTACAACATCAACAGTTAATTATAGATCTAGTGTTTCTAGAGAAAGAAATATACAATATTATTATAATCCAGATAATATTATTCAGGTTATTATTGAATCAGCAAATATTGATACAATACCAACTGTAAAATTAAAAGCATTAAATCATCTAAATTTAAAATATAATAATATTAAAGATTTTCCAGATTTAAATTCTTTTAATGCTAATACAAATACACTTACGAGTGTACAATTAAGTCATAATAAGTTTTATCTGGCAGAAAATTCTTCAGAAAGATCATTAAATACTGCAATTGTAAATAAGATTCCTGCAGGTATAACAAAATTACATTTGGGATCTACTTTTTATGGATCAATTGATGCAAATATATTTTCTAGATTTACTTCTCTTCAAGATTTAAATTTATATAGAGGATATGGACCATATTTCCATCCAGATGGATTTAATGGAAATACTCCTATTCCAAATGTTTCTAATAGTTGCACATCTTATAATTTACAAAGTAATGATTTTAGAAGTATAGCATCTAGTTCTGGAACAAATAAAAATATTAAAGAACTTACAAATGTAACTTATATTAATTTGCATGGAAATTATTATTTAAGTGATAGTGGTAATTTCTCTATTTCTGCTCAAAATAGTGTTATTAGTGATGTTAATATTTCATCTACTAATTTGAATATTCCATTACTTCAAAATAAAGAATCTCTTCTAACTTTTAATGGTACATGGACTAGAGGTGCAGGTGGACTATTCTCAGGAAATACTTATAAACTTGACAATTGTACTTCTCTTGAAAATTTATATCTATATGCTTCTAGTCTAGGTGGACCATTTCCTAGATTTACTAACCCTTCTTTATCTTACTTAGATTTACGTTGGTCTGGTCTTGTCGGTGGATTTAAAGATGGAGCAACTACTGATAATAGTAAATTTATACATGAAAATACTTTTAAAGATTGTACTAGTCTTCAAACTTTTTATATTCAACATGGATCAATGTTGCAAGCACCAATTGATAATGCAGCATTTAGTTATACTCCTAATTTAAGAAATCTTTTAATTATATCTTATGGTCGTGTGAATGGAGAAATACCAAATATGAGTTCATGTACTAATTTAAGTTATTTCCATTTACATTATAATGCTTTTAGTAGTGGAACTCCTAATTTTGCAGCAAATCCAAATATAAATTATGTAAATCTCAGTTATAATAAATTGACAGGTACTATTCCTTCATATAAAAATTTATCTAATTTGCATCAATTATATCTACATAATAATAAATTTACTTCATTGGGAACATTTGAGAATCTTCCATACTTGTATTATTTCTATTGCCATAATCAATTTGTTGATGGAAATTCAGGAATAAGTGGGGAAATTCCAGATTTTTCTGGATGTCCAAATATGTATTATCTGGTCATGTATAATAATAACTTTAGTAGTTATAAATCAGGATCTTTTGAGACATTATATAATTTGAGATATTTGGATGTTTCTAATAATAGTCTTTCATCTCAGGCAATAGATCAAATTATTGAAGATTTATATACAAATTAT
>Ga0111541_10000705_pt1 | contig 10932 bp, 10 predicted proteins | sample Knorr_S7_td_DCM__FD_83039 | JGI IMG/M metagenome (GOLD analysis project Ga0111541, IMG submission 83039) | Marine microbial communities from Southern Atlantic Ocean transect - Knorr_S7_td_DCM_ad_131m_LV_B (version 2) (version 2) | ecosystem: Environmental > Aquatic > Marine > Oceanic | place...
AGTAATAGGTAAAAACGAAGTGGCAGTATTTACATTTGGGGAGAAAATCATAAGGGAAGGTAAATAAATGAGTATTCAAATGAAATTAATAACCAAAATTACAATGATTTTATTTCTTTTTACCAGTTTAAGCGCTTGTAACGCCATTACTAGGCTCTCTGAGTTGAATTCTGGCCCGAAAGTAACACCAATATCTAATCCAGTTGGCAGGCCTAAGTATCGGCCAGTTAGCATGCCGATGCCAAGTCCAAAAAGTGTTCTCCACAAAGCCAACTCATTGTGGAGACCCGGCGCAAGAAAATTCTTTAGAGACCAAAGAGCTGGTCAGGTTGGAGATATACTGACAGTGAAACTTTCACTCGAAGATAGTGCTGCTCTAAAAAACAAGACCACCGGTGCAAGAGACGACACAGAGGATGGTGACGTGACTAATCTTCTTGGTTTAGAGGGCGAATTTACGGAATTTCTGCCACAAGGACTTAATCCGGCAACAGCATTAAGCTTAGGAACAAAGAAATCGACCTCAGGTGACGGTGCGATTGATAGATCAGAAAAACTAGCAATAACTCTAGCAGCTGTAATCACTCAAGTATTACCAAACGGAAATTTTGTAATTTTTGCTAGACAAGAGCTTAAGGTCAATTTTGAAATGAGAGAAGTGATGGTTACAGGGATAATTAGACCCGAGGATATAACCTCGGCAAATGAAATATGGCATACTAAAATAGCAGAAATGAGGGTTGCCTATGGTGGAAGAGGAACACTATCAGACCTACAACAACCGCGTTATGGCCATCAGCTTGTTGACATAATTTTCCCGTTCTAATTCCAATTTGAATTGGAACTACTTAGGGCCGATGTAAAAAAACATCGGCCCTCTTTTTTCTAAGAATCATTGGTTAAAGACTCAGTCATCTATATGTATTTTTTCCATTCGCTCGTGTCTCTCTTGAGCCTCTACGCTTAGGGTTGCAATCGGCCTAGCATCCAAGCGCTTAATACCTATTGGCTCACTAGTTTCTTCACAGTAACCGTAAGAACCCTCCTCAATCCTTTGGACAGCCTGATCGATCTTCGAAATAAGCTTCCTAGCCCTATCCCGTGTTCGCAACTCCACCGATCTATCTGTCTCCAAAGAAGCCCTGTCTGCCAGGTCGGGGTTAAGCTTAGTGTCTCCACGCAGATTTTTTCTGGTCATTTTTGCCTCGCCAAGCAAATCAAGTCTCCAACGCAGCAATTTCTGGCGAAAATACTCCAATTGCAAATCGTTAAGATATTCTTCCTTCTCAGAGGGTTTGTAGTTAGGTGGCAGAGTGACCGTCACCGAATTCCTCCCAAACTTTTTATTAAGACGTGAGGAATATAATTTTCGAAAACCTTTTCCTCAAGCATTCTTTGCAATTTCTGAAAAAAAATTTATTTTCTATGCTGGATGCCGTTTTAAAATGGGGTCAAACCCTAACAAATCCAAAAGATAGCAAGAAATATTTCAATATTCCCGCAATAATACCCCATAACTGTCAAAACTATAGTCAATATTAGCAGCCCTCAAAGCTGCCCAAAAAGTTGCCTGATTACTCGTAATTACTGGCTTATCGAGCTCTGCCTCAAGTTGATCAATGACTCCTAAAACTGGAAAGTCAGTGCAAGAAATAACTAAGGCATCAGCATCCCTGCTATCCGCAGAAATTATATGTTCGTAAATTTGTTTGGGGGGTACTTTGGCTATCTGCGTGTATTCATGAGCCCCCCCGGAACCAATCCCCAAACCCCTGATATTCTGCACGGAGATGCCACATTTTTCTAAAAATAGTTTCTCATGATTATTCAAAATATCATCATAAGGTGTAGCTAAAGCTATTTTATTAATACCAAGAACTTCTATGGCAGCCACAATTGAAGCAGCGGTTGTGACACACGCACAGCTAGAGGTTTTTTTCATAAAATCACTTAGCTTCTCTATCGGCAACATCATAGAACCAGCAGTACAACCATATGCAATGACATTCAAATTAGCGGGAGAGAGTAATTTAATGGCCTTTTCTATGTCTCTGTAAAGTAATTTTTCTTCCTGACTACTTGTTGGGTTGCTGTGAAGGGGCATACGAGTAGCATGAATGCTGACTCCAGTGGGGGACATCTTGTTCCACTCTATTTCATTAACTGTATTGGTTGGGGGAACTATAACTCCGACTCTACCCCTCCAGCTATATAGGGAACCTGACACCTCAAATAATCCCCTTTTCTGATAGATCCTCTAGTTCTTCGTCAGCAATGTTTAAAAGTCCGCCATAGATTTCTTGATTATGAGCTCCTACTTCCTGGGGACCCAACCAAGAAATTTTTGGTTCTGTATGAGATAGCTTCGGAGCCACTCCCGGTATAGCCAGTTCACCAAAATGCTGATCGCTATAATTCAAAATCATTTCTCTATCTTTAAAATGTTTATCTTCAGCGATATCAGCAATTGTATAAATAGGACCAGTCACTACACCATGACTATCAAGATGCTCATCTAGTTGAGTAGCTGTCATATTTTGTGTCCACTCTCCAATCAACGCATCTAATTCCTCAGCATTTTCTCCTCGTGACATATGACTATCAAACTTTGGATCAGACGACAATTCAGGTTTGCCCATGGCTTCACACAGTCTATTGAACATGGGATCAAGGTTTGCCGCTATAACCAAATATTTTTCATCTTTAGTCGGATAAATATTGGATGGTGCAACTTTTGCGAGGCCAGTACCACTAGGCTGTCTAATAATTCCCAATTTATCATATTCCATCAACGAACTCTCCATCATTGTAAAACATGATTCCATTATAGACGCATCAATCACCTGCCCCCTACCCCCACCCAGTCCATCTCTCCAATATAGAGCCATGAGTATACCCTGCGCTGCAAACAACCCTGTTAAAGTATCACCTAGTGATATACCAGAACGGGGAGGTGGTTGATCTGGAAACCCATTAATATATCTCAAGCCTCCCATAGCTTCACCTACACTAGCAAAGCCTGGTCTGTCCGAGTAAGGGCCTGTTTGACCAAATCCAGATACCCGGGCAATAATTAATGATGGATTGATAGCCATAAGTTCATCTGGGCTCATTGCCCACTTTTCAAGTGTTCCCGGTTTAAAGTTTTCCACCAAGACGTCGGCCTCTGAAATAAGACGCCTTACCAAATCTTGGCCTTTTGGATCTCTTAAGTTTGCAGTTACTGATTTCTTATTTCTAGACAACACTGGCCACCACAAACAGCGCCCTTCATGACTATTTCCCCATCTTCTCATAGGATCACCAGAACCGGGGGTTTCTATTTTTATAACCTCTGCCCCGAAATCCGCTAACCGTGTGCTAGTAAATGGACCAGCTAATAGTTGCCCAAGTTCAATGACCCTTATTCCCGCAAGTGGGCCTTCAAGCCTTGTATCTCTGGATTCAATTGGGATAGGCATCTGCTAGCTCCTTTATTTTCTTATTTCCATAAGCTTTTTAATGGTTTACGTTCCAACAGTCTATAAACTTATAACATAATGGTAAAATTGCTTTAGCAATATTAACGATTAAATCTAAAGGGAGAATACGGAATGAAATTTTTATATACTCTTATGGTTGGGGTTTTAACCATAGTCCTAGCGGGACCAGTAACAGCGCAAACTGTTGGAGTTGGTACGACGGCAAAGGGTGCCACAAGCCAAGTATCAGCTGCAATAGCCAAAGTAACTTCTCAATTTTCAGGGTTACAAATGCGTCCGACCCCAATGGCCGGGACACAAAAATATATACCAGCTGTAAACTCTGGATCTTTAGAGTTTGGTGTTGCCAATATCATGCAAACTGCCTGGGCAATCAAAGGTCAGGTCTTATCTGAGGGTAGACCAAACCCAAATATTAAGTTAGTCGCAACCTTGATGAAATTTAGGGTGGGCCCGCTTGTTGGAAAGAAAACTAGATTTCAGTCTGTAGCCGACCTAAAAGGATCTAAAGCACCCACAGGATTTAAAGCTGCTCCCTTATTTAATGAAATTATAAATACAGCATTAGCTACAGGTGGTTTAACAATTAAGGATACAAAAAATGTTCCAGTAGCTGCCCTTGTACCTAGTTGGAAATTTCTAATGGCTGGCAAAGTAGATTTTGCTATTGGGGCATATGGATCCGGTTTTATGAAATTAATTGCTAAAAAACTTGGTGGAATAAGGTTTGTCTCAATGGATGACTCAGCCAAAACACAAGCTTTAGTAGGTAAAATGCTACCTGGAGCAGAAATTAGGGTCGTTAATCCAAATCCTAAAATTCCAGGGGTAGAAGTTCCAACAAAACTATTACATTTTGATTATATGTTGTTTGCGGGAAAACATGTATCTGACGACGTTGTTTATCGTGTGACTAAAGCTATGTTTGAGAACAAAAAAGCGTTAGTCGGTGCCTCACCGATGTGGCGAGGTTTTTCTCCCAAAGGTATGTCAAAAAAACAAAGTGGTCTTGAATACCACTCCGGTGCCTTAAAATTATTTAAGGAAAAGGGTATTTGATAGGACCAGAATCCAAAGAAAATGAAGAAAATTTATCGCCCTACTTATCGTTAAAAATAGGTAGGGCGTTGTCCCCTTGGCTAGGTTCTTTTTTAGCAACTATAGCTATCATTTGGGCGAGTGGTCTCCTCACTGAATTTGGATTTAATTTAATTACTGAACAAGTTATTTGTGGGGTCCTAGGCCTTGCTTTTCCGCTCATATTCATAAATACCCCACCCAATAACAAGTCCAGAAACAAAATTCCCTGGTATGACTTGTTAGCTGCAATTATTGGTTTTTTACTGGGTTGGTATATGTTTTTTCGTTATCCATTATTACTGGATGAATTTGCCTATAAGCCCATTGAAACAAATATTGTAGGGTTTTTTCTGGTAATACTTACAGCAGAGTCTTTGAGGCGGACAGCTGGCTGGTCTTTGCTAATAATTTTGGTACTTTTCCTATTATATGGGCTATTTGGCGATAAAATTCCCGGCCCACTTGCTGGACGAGCTCTCCAAATTAATAAGTTTTTTCCTTATCTAGGAATTGATACTAATGCCCTTCTGGGAACACCCCTTATTATTATATTCACAGTAGTCGTAATTTTTATATTTCTTGGACAAGTTTTGCTAAGGTCAGGCGGCTCTGATTTCTTTACAGATTTAGCTGCAGCTATTATGGGACACTCTCGAGGAGGTTCAGCAAAAATAGCAGTAGTAGCCTCTGGAATGTTCGGTTCTATTTCTGGAAGTGCCGTTTCTAATGTGGCGTCAACAGGCGTTATAACTATTCCCTTAATGAGACAAGGTGGCTACTCCCCAAGAGTTGCCGGAGCTATCGAGGCTGTCGCTTCAACCGGGGGTCAAATTATGCCGCCCATAATGGGTGCTGCAGCTTTTTTAATGGCTGAGTTAGCGGATGTATTGTATCAAGAAGTAATAATAGTGGCGATCCTGCCCGCCCTACTTTACTATACTTCAGTTTTTCTACAGGCTGACCTTGAAGCAGGTAAAATTGGCATAAAACCTATTCCCGCCGAGCAAATTCCACAAATTTCAAATGTAATTAGTGCGGGTTGGTATTTCTTTATGCCATTCATCATTTTGCTAACAACCTTATTTTGGCTAAATTACCCGCCCGAAACCGCTGCACTGTTTGGAGCTCTCTCGATCTGTTTATTGGGTTCTCTTTTCAAGTATAATAATAAAAGACTTACACCCAACATTTTGTGGATTTGTTTACAAAAAACTGGAGAAGTTTCAGTTGATATCATAGTAATTGGTGCAGCAGCAGGGCTAATAATAGGGGTTCTCGAGGCAACTGGTTTAAGCTTCGGCTTAACTTTCATGCTAGTTCAAGTGGGTGAGGGAAATTTACTCCTACTGCTGCTGTTAACTGCAGTTATTTGTATTGTATTGGGTATGGGGATGCCGACAACCGCAATCTACTTCTTGCTGGCGGTTCTGGCTACCCAACCAATGATTGACCTTGGTGTCGAACCTTTAGCAGCCCACTTATTTGTTCTTTATTTTGGATTGATGTCGATGATAACGCCCCCTGTTGCCCTCGCAGCCTTCACTGCAGCAAAACTAGCCAATACTAACCCTATGTCGACTGCTTTGTCAGCATGTCAATTTGGCTGGCCTGCCTTTATTGTGCCATTTTTGTTTGTTCTAGCACCCAACTTAATTATGATTGGTAATTGGATCGATATATCAATTGCGTTTTTTACTGCAATTATGGGTATCTGGTTTGCTTCCGCAGGAATAATAGGTTTTTTGCGAACAAAACTATCACCAATCCAGAGAATACTATATGTTGTCGGAGGGCTCGCTTTATTATTGCCTAATCAAGTATTTGAAACAAATCATGCTATCGAAATCGCGGGCGCTATAATTTGCTTCGCCTCTTTTACTTTTGAAAAATCAAATAAAAAGAGATAATCAGTTATATTAAATAACTCGACCAATCAGGTGATACTTCTTTCTCGCTCTATGCCTTCAAGCATTGCCGCTCTTCGCAGATACTGGTGAACTTTAGCTGGATCGGAAACTATTGCCTGTAATTCCTTATGAAAGGCTTCACGAGATTTATCATCCTTGTTCTCCATGTTCCGCTTATTCTCAATTGATTGACGTTGGAGGTACTCTTCGGCGACAGTTCTTCTCTGGCGATCATATAAATCCAACAAACCCTCATCCGCGCCATTTAACAAAATCTTGCCTAATTTATTAGTGAGATTTATTACATCATGAAAACCGAAGTTAAGTCCCATCCCGCCTAGGGGGTTATTAACATGCGCGGCATCCCCAGCCAGTAGAACCCTTCCATCTCTATACCGTGAAGCAACCCTTTGATGAACCACATAAAGATTTCGATGAATTACATTAAATGGGTCTTTCTTTGGATGAAAACCTTGCAGCCTACTTTCTATGGCTGAATCTGAGAATATATATTCCTCTGTTTGTTCTGGATCCGTTGGAAATACCACTCGCCATATACCTGAGTCATCTTTTCCTGGGACTTTGAATAAAGCACACCACTCTTTTGGGTCCGAAATATAGTTTGTAAATGCATAGCCAGAATCAGCAAAATCATAAGGAGTAGTGACAACCAGAAATCTCTCCTCAAATGTGAACCCTTTGAACTCCACATTCATGTAACGCCTGACAGCACTTTTACCGCCATCACATCCTATAAGATAATCGCTACGAAACTCTGTAACCCCATTGGGCGTCTCAGCTTCAACTAAAACACCATCCTCATCTTGTTGTACATTCTTAACTTTATGCTGTCGTAATAATTTAAAGTTTTTAAACTTCTTCAACTCACTATCGATAATCCCTGAGACTTTATGTTGCTCTAACATCAATCTAAATGGGTAACGAGTATCATCGGCAAGAACCCCTAGGTCAAAGTTTGCTATTAAACCAGTTTTCCGATCTCTATAATGATAGTTGCTCACAACGTATCCTCGACTTATCAAAGTATCGGCCAAACCCAGTTTATCAAACATCTCTAAGGTTGGTGGGTGAATAGTTCCAGCTCTCGGATCATCTGCAATTTTTTCAGTTAACTCGAGAAGTGTAACGGACACGCCTATATTTGCTAGATTCAAAGCCGCAAGGTAACCAACTGGACCGGCACCAGAGATAATAACTTCCTTATTTTTTTTCATTTCTAATATAATTGCTTTACTCTATTTTAAATACAGATAAGAAGGGTATAATTTTAGCAAAAAATCAATAGCTTAATAAATACTTTGATTGGCTAAATATTTTGGGAGATAGTTTATGGATGATGTTCAACCTCTTACAAAACCTCAAGAACCATGGATAGGATCTAGGGGCAGGATTGCGGTTATTATACCATCAACAAATATTGGTGTCGAATATGATTGTCAGAGACTCCTACCTCCCGGCGTGACTTGGCATTTTTGCCGCTTCTACGTTGGGCAACCCGATTTATCCAGTGATAATATGTTTTTAGCCTTCATAGAAGCCATTAGGGATACTATTCCACATGCGATGCGTGATGCTATGACTTGCGAACCTAGTCAAATAATGATGGGTATGTCAGCTGAGACCTTTTGGGGTGGTCTTGAAGGCAACGCAGAATTTACTGATAGACTTAGAGAGGTGGTGGGCGATGAAATTGGTATTGCCACTGGAGCTAATGCGCTCGATGCCTCACTAAAGGCTTTTGGTGCCAAAAAGGTAGCGGCACTGACTCCATATCAGCCAGTTGGAGATGAGCAGGTACATCGGTTTTTAGAGGAAACAGGCTATGAAGTTTCTAAAGTAGTTGGGCTAAAATGTGATACTGCCACCTCAATAGCGCACACGCCTCCTAGCGAGGTTATCGATGTAGTATTAAATGAACTAAATGATGATAGTGTTGACGCTATTGTGCAAGCGGGTACCAATTTATCCGCAGTCGATTTATTCCCGACCCTAGAAAAACAAATTCAGAAGCCAGTAATACCAATCAACGTAGCAACTATCTGGCACACGTTGCGGTCAATAGGTGTAAACGACAAATTTTTAGGTCGAGGATGGCTTTTGGAGAAATTTTAAGATGTTAAGTAAAACTCAAGTAGTAATTGCTGGAGCAGGACCAGTTGGCTGTGTCTCAGCCCTTATATTAGCTAGAGCGGGAATTTCGGTTTGCGTACTTGAAGCTGAGGCAGATCTTATTCCGGAACTTAGGGCCTCTACTTTCCACCCTCCAACGCTAGATATGCTAGATAAATTAGGAATTACTCCCAAATTGATAGAGCAGGGACTGATTACGCCAAAACTGCAATATCGTGATTTGGAGGAAGGTTTAATTGCTGAGTTTGATCATAGTATAATTAGAGATCATACCGACCACCCCTATCGACTTCAATGTGAGCAGTTTAAGCTTACCCGTGTAGTAGAAGATCTTTTGGAAGAGTATAGTAATGCTGAAATTTTATATTCCTCTAAATTCGTAAGTGCTAGCCAAACAGAAGATAAAGTAGTTATCTCCTACGATACATCGACAGGTCGAAATAACATTGAATGTGATTACCTTATAGGAACAGATGGCTCCAGGAGTGCAGTCAGAAAATCTCAGGATATCGAATTTAAGGGTTTTACCTACCCCGAGCAATTTGTGACGGTGAGCGTACCAGAAGAAATTGATAGTATTGTTACAAACATGGGTCACGTATCATATATTTCCCATCCCACTGAATGGTGTGCTTTAATTCATGCTCCGGACTACTGGAGGTTTTTATTTCCTATAGAAATGGAAATGAGCAAAGAAGAGGCTTTTAAAGATGAGTTTATACAAAAAAGACTGCAGAAAATTGCCCCTTATAAGGGTAAATATACAATCCAATTGCGTACACTCTATGGTGTAAACCAAAGAGTTGCTGAAAGTTATAGACTTGGCAGGATTTTATTAGCTGGAGACTCTGCTCATGTTAACAATCCCTTGGGAGGTATGGGCATGAATGGAGGAATACATGACGGCGTCAATCTGAGTGAGAAATTAATAGCCATATATAACAATGGCGGCTCCGAGGATCTCCTAGACTTATACGATCGTCAGCGGAGACCTATCGCCATAGAATATGTTCAGGCGCAAACTATAAGAAACAAGAAGAACCTTGAAGAAAGAGACCCCAACATAAGAAAGCAAAGGCAAGATGAATTAAGAGCCATGACAGATAATCTAGAAAAAAGCAGGGATATGCTGCTTCAGAGCTCAATGATTAATAGCCTTGAACGTTCTGCTAACATTCAGTAACTAACCAGCTCCAAGATATTGATAATCTAACATAATACGCCTGGTTATTTATAGACACTAGCTCGTTTGAAGTTTAAGCTTACCGTCGCGGTAGCCTGTGATTTATATAAAGTTAAATAGGAAAAAACAAAGTGAATTATGAGACAGATCCATACAACGGACTAAACTTTTATGAATTAAGTCATGTTTGGGGCCATGGAGCACCGTCCTATCCTGGAAATGAGGACGTAATAATGTATAGATCCGTAAAACATGGTCAGCATGGTGTTATGACAAATCGCCTAAAAATGGTGATGCATACAGGCACACATATGAATGCACCCATCCATATGATACAGGGAGGTGCTGGGTTAGCTGATATTCCGCTCGAATGTTTATTTGGAAACGGCGTAATTCTCCATATCCCTAAAAAGAAGTGGGGGCTAATAAGCATAGATGATCTTAAAAATACTGAAATTAAAATTCAAGATGGCGACTTTGTTGTTCTGGTAACAGGCTGGCATCAAAAATACTCAGATAGTCTTGAATATTTTGGTGAATCACCCGGCATATCAAAGGAAGGTGCAGAGTTTCTAGTTTCCAAAAATGTGAAACTTGTCGCAATTGATACCCCACAGATCGACCACCCTTTAGCAACCTCATTAGCGGGACACAGGGGAGGGCCCCTAATGAATAGACTTGAAGAAAACTACGCAAAAGAAACTGGAAATAACCCAAAAAAAGATCACCCAGAATGGAATGTTGCACATAAAACACTCTTGGCAGCGGGAGTGCCAACTATTGAACAGGTAGGAGGCGATATTGATAGTTTAAAAAACACTAGGGCTACCTTGATAGCAACTCCGTGGCGTTGGGTACACGGTGATGCGTGCCCTGTTCGATTGGTAGCTATAATAGACCCGACTGGAAAAAATAGGTTAGATAGCGGTGGATAAGTAAATTCTAAGGTAAAACAATTAATATGGAAAATATACAAAAACACTCAGCTCCTCAAATATACAACTTAAGTCAATTTTGGGGACATCATATGCCCGAGTGGCCCTCCACGCCTGGAGTAAATGTACATGTGAAAAAATTCCATGCCAAAGACGGCATATATCAGACAGAGTTTGAAGGTATAATGCATAGG
>Ga0111541_10000707_pt1 | contig 10917 bp, 6 predicted proteins | sample Knorr_S7_td_DCM__FD_83039 | JGI IMG/M metagenome (GOLD analysis project Ga0111541, IMG submission 83039) | Marine microbial communities from Southern Atlantic Ocean transect - Knorr_S7_td_DCM_ad_131m_LV_B (version 2) (version 2) | ecosystem: Environmental > Aquatic > Marine > Oceanic | place...
GGATTAGTTGTAAAGAATAAGGCACATCAGGATTCTAATTTACCAGTTGTTCATATAGAACGAGTGAATAATCACGGTGGAGGTAGTGGTACTGATGAAATAGCATTAAATGTAACAGTTCCTAATACTCATAATAATACTAATGATGTATATACTATTAAATCGTATGCAAAACATAATCTAAATGCTACACACTATGCTGGACACTTTGAGGCTAAAGGTTCTCAGTATGATGCTGGTGGAGATGGTGCTGCTGTTTATGCAACAACTCATAAGACAGATACTAATGGTGGTGGATATGTTCCATGTTTCTATGCTTATGGAAGAAGTACGTATAATGTTGCTTCTAACGGTTATGCAGTTGGTATGCGAATTAAGTTAAATGCTTTTGAACCAAATAGAGGTATTTTAATCCATCATGAATTAACTAACTCAAACTGGACTAGGATGATTAGTTTCCATAAAGGATCTGGAGCTAATGGTACTGAAGTTGGAAGTATTAAATCAAGTAATAATGCTACACAGTATAATACATCTTCTGACTATAGATTAAAGGAGAATGTTGTAGATCTAACAGGTGCAATAACAAGATTAAAGCAACTTAAACCAAAGAGATTTAATTTTAAGAATGATACTAGTAACACTGTAGATGGATTTATTGCACATGAAGTAGAACCAGTAGTTCCTCAAGCAGTAAGTGGTACAAAGGATGCTGTGAAGATAGAAACTGTAGCAGATCCTGAGACTGGAAAAACTATTATGCTTGATGATGGAACTCCTAAAATTGAAACAGTAATAGATGCACAGGAAGTAGATTATTCTAAATTATCAACCTTAACTATTGCAGCACTTCAAGAAGCACTTGCTAAGATTGAAATTCTTGAAGCAAAGGTTTCTGCACTTGAGTCCTCATAAATACTAATAAAACGAAATGGCATATATAGGTATCGGGCCCGCATCATTTACAAATAACCTGACTAATGTCCAAATTCTTGACGACATTAAGGCAGGTTTTAATGGTAATACGACAACTTTTAATCTAACTTCAAATTCTATACCTTTTCATGCTGTTTCGGATAGAGCTTTAATGGTCATCCTTGGCGGTGTTATACAAGCGCCAGGAGTAGACTATACAATTAATTTAGCACAGATAACTTTTACTACTGCTCCTGTATCAGGACTAACATTTTATGCGAGAAATATATATGGTTTAAATGCACTTAATCTTGTTAATGATGGAACAGTTGTTCCTGCTAGTTTAAGTACTGGAGGCCCATCATGGGATACTAGTGGTAACTTTACAGTTAGTGGCAACTTAACAGTACAAGGTGCTACAACTACGATTCAAAGTACTACATTAGATGTAATAGATAAGGATATTAAATTAGCATCTAACCAGAGTACTAATGCAGGGATTGATACAGCAGGATTACTTTGGGGTACTACAGCGGTTAAGTTAAAGTATTATAATAACGGTGGTACAAATCCTGGCTTAAATATTGAAGGAACAAATGTTGGTATTGGCACGACAGCTCCAACAGAGAAATTACATGTAACTGGTACTATAAAAGTTGGCCCAAATGATACTGCCACTAGGTCAGGATCTGTTAAGATTGGTGGTGCAGGGGTTTTATCATACTCTGATAATCATGGTAGTTCTGGTAATGTTGCAACAGTAGTACTTGAAAATAGTTATGGAGCAGCTAATTCAGATATTCATGTTAAACAGCGTGGTGACTTTGAAGTTCAGAATTTAGCAGGACATGCAATTTTAAGAGTTGATACTGCTTGGACAAATTCTTCAGTTAATAGTGGTAATGTTTATTTAAATTATAAATCTGGTGCTTCTGGTTCATCTGTAGAAACTAAACTTGAAACTACTAGTACTGGTGTAACCATAACTGGAACACCTATCATTAGTACCTTAACAGCAAGTCGTGTTCCTTATGTTGGGTCTTCTAAAGAATTAGTTGATAGTGCCAGCTTCACTTTTAATGGGTCAACTGCAACTATAAATGGTAATTCTACAGATACACCATTAATATTAGATACTACAAGTGCTAATGGATCTCATATGAGATTCCAAAAAGATGCAGGTAATAAACATTTTGTAGGATCTGGTGGTGGTTTTGGACTTGGAGATATTGATGATTTAGCATTTAGAACTGTTGATAATTTAATATTTGGTGTAGGAACATCAGAAAAACTTCGCATAGATGCAAGTGGTCACGTAACGCCAGGTGCTGCAGGTACTCAAGATTTAGGTAGTACTTCAAAAGAATTTAGACATTTATATCTTGGTGATAGTGGAAAGGTACAGTTAGGATTAGATCAAGATTTCACTCTTTGGCATAATAATTCACACGGTCTTATAAAAAATACAACTGGTAGATTATACCTTCTTTCAGATGATCTTTGGATTAAGAATGAAGCTGATAATAAGACTTCTGCTAGGTTTTTTGAGGGTAATGAAGTTTTCTTATATCATAATGATACTGTAAGATTAACTACCACCTCAACAGGTATTACAGTAAGTGGAGAAGTCGCAGCATCACAAGACTATCCAACTATACGACCAATAATAGATTTTAACTTTGCAGCAGTTAAGCAATTAGATCCAAGAATTACATATTATAGAAATGGAACTGCGTCATATATTGATGAGAATGGTATTGTTAAATTTGCTCCTCCTAATGAACCAAGATTTGATCATGATCCAGTAACAAAGGAATCTAGAGGATTCTTGATTGAAGAATCTAAAACAAATAATAATAGAGTTGCAGGTCAGGAATGGAAGGTTGAAACTGCTACAGGGTGGGCCCAGAATAATTGGAAGAAGGAGCATTATCCATCAGAAACTGCACCAGATGGATTAACTAATACTACCTTAATGTATCCAAATACAGATAATGATACTCATTATTCTTATATTAGTCATGCTGGTAATAGTTATAGTGGAAGGAGGACTGCAAGTTGTTGGTTTAAAAATTTATCAAGTACAATATATTACCCACAGTTAAGAATTTTTGGAGCAGGTAGTGGAAAAGCACATGCTGTTTTTACATTGACAGGTAATGGAAGTGTTACTAGTGGTGGTAATGCTAAAGAAGCTGCAACTATTACACCATATCCAAATGGTTGGTATAGATGTACTCTTTCATGGAATTATGGTAGTGGTCATTATGGTGGTGGAATAGTAATTACTAATGATTCTAGTACTGAACTTCCTAGTTTTGCTGGAAACTCTGATAAAACAAAAGGATTTTTAGCATGGGGATTCCAAGATGAAACAGGCGGAAGTAATGGTAATTTCCCAACTTCCTTTATTCCATCAGACGGAGCAGCTGCTCCAGCTGATACAATGATAACACCAGGCCGTGGGGCTGATTATGCTTTTATTGAGGATCAACATTTTACTGATCTTTATAATGTAGCAGAAGGAACTTTTTTGGTAAAAGGATCTGTAGATGATCTTACTACATCAAATCAACCTATGTGGGGTGTAGAAAAATCATCAAATAGAAGTGGATACTTTAATGTAATTGGTTATAGAGTTGGTGGAGGATCTAGTGGATATACTGCAGCATGGTATAATAATAATGGAAGCACTAGTGCTTTTGTTAATATAAACACTGGTGTTACTGTTGGTACACCATTTGTTACTGCATTTGGTTATAAACTTAATGACATGGCTGCTAGTACTGATGGTAGTACTCCAAGCACTGATACTAGTGCATCAATAACCAATGATGGAGAGTATAATAGATTTACATTAGGTTCTTATCATTATGATGCTATGTCTGTTGGACATATTCAGAGAGCAGTGTATTATCGTCAGAGATTGACTAATACTCAATTGAAGAATATAACTTCATGATAAATACCACAAGAGAGATATAAGTAATGCCTAATCTAGTCGGAATTGGAAATGAACAAGTACCAACCAACGGAATGTTGGGTGGAATGGCTTATCAAACAACTGATAATGTATTGATAAAGGGTGCAGAGATAGAAAATATCTCTCCTATTTTAACAAAGCTTACTGATGCTGCTTCATCAATATACATATATGATACATCAAATGATAGTGATGGTGGTGCATGGAGAAAGAGAACACAAAATGCTTCATGGTATAATGAGGGGCCATCACGACATAGAGGAACAAGAAAAGAATTTCCTTCTATTGCAGTAATTGTTGCCGAGGAACGTAAACTAACAATATATGATGGTGATGATCCTAATCTTCCAATGTGGATGATTTTTATACCAGCTGGTTATGGTATGGCTGCAGGGAATATAATACAGTCAGGTGCAGGTGGAAATCCTGGCAATCTTACAATTAGAGATATTCATATGCTCAATGGGCAGTTAGTAGTAGTTCAGAATCAAGGATCTGATAGTTATGGATCTCCTGTAATTAATTTTATATCAGAAAGAGTTGAGAGAATGGATCCAAACAGCGGTGAAAGTGGTCGTTGGATGGGTAATATCTCACAGAGAAATACTAAACAAGAATGGGATCATATTGGTGGATATGGAATAGCTAATTCTAGAATGTATTGTTGTACACAGTTTGTAGACGATAATGCTAAGATTGATAAGGATAGTGGATTACCAAGACCTACAATTTTTGTTGGAACTGATGCAGCTGTAAGTCAGATTCATAGTGATGAAACTGTTGATACTGATACATCTCCACCTGGCAGTGCATATGCTTGTATAGCAATGACTGATGCTAATTTTAAAAATGAGGTAGTTTGTGTCTTTAGAAGTGGTAATGTTATTGTAACTTATATGTATGAGTTACAAGATAAGGTTGATCCTGGCAATGTACGTGGTCAACTTAAACATTATTATTACAATGGTGCAATGAATACTTGGCCAAGTATTCGCTGGCATCCAGGCAGTGATAGAGCATGTTGGGTGGATGATGATACACTTGCACTATCAAATCACGTAGGAATAAGTTTATATATGTCGCAAACTGCTGCTAACAATGGTACTACTAATGCTGAATATAGAGATAATACAAGTGGTGGTACTAGAACCTATGCTTACTTAAATAAAGATTATCCTACTGGATATTTACGTAGAAATAATCCTGTAGCTACATGTGCAAGTAAAAGTACTGATAGTTTAGCACAAAGTTCTAATCTAATAAGTAATGGAGAGTTTACTAGTAATATAACTGGATGGAATGATCTATCAGGATCTGGATCTAGTATTAGTCATAATTCAGGAAATTCTAGAATGGATCTGAATGGTGCAGTAAATTATGCAAGAGCACATACAACTATCACGACAGAGGTTGGTGTTTGGTATATGGTATATACAAAACCATTATCTGTATCTCCAAATGTATTTGGTAGTAATCAAGAATTAAATGTGTGGGTAGGAACAGCACAATATCCTAGTACTGGATATAATCATCTGGGAATGGGTAGATATAAACATGGTGTTACTGATGTAAATGAACCAATTACAGTTACATTTAGAGCAACACAAACTACGACTCATATAGTTTTAGAAAGTGGATGGAACGTTGCTGCTGATAATGTTTATGCAGTGAGAGCTGCAGAGGATGTTAGTTCTAATAATGGACAATTAAATCCTGGCGGTTCTAGTTTCTCTGTTAATGGCCAACAACTTCATAAAGGATTTGTAGCAAGGAATACTATCGGTAGAACTCCAGCGGCAACTGGTTCAGAAATAGTGCTTTATGATTTTTCTAGTGCAGGCTACTTAGAACAACCATATAATCACCAATTGAATTTCTTGGAAAACACTGGTAATAGTTATACTGCAATGGCATGGGGATCTACTGTTGGAGGTTCATCTTGGAAACCTTTAATTGCAAGAGATTATTGGAATGGTAGTAAACAATGGTATTTGGGAGTACATGATAGAATGGCTTTACATGGCGGTGTTGTTGGTGATACTGAAATAGAAGCAGGTCAATTATATTTCTTCTGTTGGGTAAGAAATGGTAGTACTGGTACAAACTATGTTTATCTTAATGGAGAACTTGATGGAAGTAATAGTGATGGTGGTGGAGGTGCTGCTAGCAGACAAACATTAGTAATTGGTGGTAGACATGCAAACAGTCAAACGAGTGAAAATACAGGTGGTAGTATTACTGATAATAATCGTTGGACTGGAGCTGCTTTAGTTCGTATCTCACAAGGATATACAGATGCTGATATGATTAGAAGAATATATAATGAAGAAAGAAAATTGTTTATGCCAAATGCTAAATGTACTTTAGATCGTGATAGTAATTTGATAAGAGGTGTGTCTTATGATAAAAGCACAGGACTTCTACATGTTCTTTCAAATAATACACGTAATGATTTTGATGGATTGGTTAGAATAAATAGTGTAGCTAGGAATTCATCAGGGACACTAGGTAATCGCCCTATAAGTTCTGCTAAGGGTATGATTGTGGAGGAATCGTAATGACAATAAATGTTTCAAAACCAGAATTTAATTTAAGAGATAAATTAAATCAACTTGATTATGGGCATGTTCCATATGAAAAGATGCCAGCTGGATCTGTAATACAAGCTACATACAGAAAAACTAGTACTCAATCAATATCTACATCAACTAATTGGGCTGGAACAGATGTATATGCAACAATTTATCCTAGATATGCTAATAGTAAAATGCTAATAATGGCATCTGGTGGAATGACTGGTAACTCTGGTGGAAGTGAACATAGTTATACTGTTGGTTGTTTTACAATCTATAAATCTATAGCAGGTGACACATATACAGCAACTGATACTATTTCTCAAGGACAACAGAGATATCATTTAGATGCTCATAAGTATATACCATTATCAATTAATTTTTTGGATGAACGTGCTGGTACTACAGATTATATTACATATAAAGTGTACTTTAAGAGATCAGCTGGTAGTTCTGGTGTGAATACTAATAGGGATTCTAATAATTCCTCACAAATGATAATAATGGAGATAAAACAATGAAAATAGGAACAATAGATGCTTTATTGGAATTATGTCCAGATGCAGAGTTTGTTTTATTTGATGATAAAATAACTGAATGGCATTCATCAGGTATAACTCAACCATCAGAGGATGTTATTAATGCAAAGGTTACTGAATTAACAAATGCAGAATCAATGAGGTTATTACGTGAGGAAAGGGATAGATTAATTGGACAATCCGATTGGAGAATTGTAAAAGCAAAAGAGACATCAACTAATATTCCTACCGCATGGAAGACATATAGACAAGCATTAAGAGATTTACCTGCTAGTTCAACACCTAAGTTGGATTCTAATGATAATTTAGATATGAGTTCAGTGACTTGGCCAACACCACCATCATAAGTATAAACAATGGCGCAAACTAAAGTACAATTATTACAACCTGATCTAGGTGATGTTATTGATTTTGATAGCAGTACCTTATTCATGGATGGTGCTGATAATAGAGTAGGTATTCGGAATACTAATCCACAGTATGAATTAGATGTTACTGGTACTGTAAATGCAACTAATTTCAGAGGTAATATATCTGTTGGTACTATTGATGATTGGATAACACATACTGGAGATACTAATACTAAGTTTGGATTCCCTGCTGCTGATACATTTGCAGTTGAAACTGGTGGTAGTGAGAGATTTCGTGTTGGATCAAATGGTGCTCTTGCTATAGGAACTGACGTAACTGCTGGTAATGGTTCATTATTTCGTGTAGGTAGTCCGTTACTTGCTGCTGGAAATGGTTTGGCTGAAGGTGGTATGATAGTAACCCCTACAAGTGGTACTATATCTACAGGACAAGTTTTGCCAATAATTTGTGCAGCTGGTGAAAAATCAAATCCTGGCATAGCAAGAGCAGGAATTGCTGCTGTTTCTACTAGTGGTAGGAGTGGTATGGATTTGGTATTTCTTACCAGATTCCAGGCAGACGGAACAGATCTTGATGTCACTACTGATGAAAAAATTCGCATTAAAGATAATGGTAAAGTTGGCATCGGCACTGCAACACCATCAGAGATTCTTACTGTTCATACTGCATCTGGTAATACAAAACAAGTTTTAAGTTCTCACGCTGGTTTTTCTGAATTAGATTTTACAACTGCAAGCACTCTTCGTGCAGATGTATTTGCAAATGCAAGTGAATTTACCTTTACAACGAGAACAGCAATACCAATGGTTTTTAGAACCAATGGAACAAATGAAAGAGTTCGCATCACAACAGGTGATGTTATATCATTTGGAAATAGTTCTCCACCTGCATGGCAGACTGGAGGAGGATATTACAATATTCAATTAGGAAATTCTGGATATTTCAGAGCAGATACTGATGCTAGTAGTAATTTCTTATCTTATGGTGTAAATGCATATCGTGATAGTTCAGGTTGGAAATTTAAACAGGATGGTAGAGCAACTCAAGTTACTCATCAAGATGGAACGTTCCGTTTTTATACAAGTAATAGTGGTAATGCTGGTAATGCAATTACATATGCAGAAGCACTTAAGATTGACTCCAATGGAATGTCTAAATTCACAAGGGGTTCAACTGGAACAGTTGGTCATTTTTATGCTAATGCTAGAGAATGTAATATTTTACTCCAAAATGATGCACAAACTTGGAAGATAGTTAATTATGATTATGGTAATAATGGAACAGATAATTTAGGATTCCATGATGGAACTGCTGATAGATTAGTTATTGCTAAAACTGGTAAGATAGGCATTAATAATACTAATCCAGATTATACTTTAGATGTAAGAGCTCCTTCAGGAGATGTCTGGGTATCTGCGAGAGGTGGAACTAATCAAGGATACCAAGTTAGAAAATCTGATAATACATTAGTAGGATATGCTGGTAATGGAGCTGGAGTAAACTTAGGAGCAAATGATTTTGCAATATCAGCACCAGCATCAAATCTTTTATTATGTTCAGGTGGTACAGCAGCAAGTAATGAAAGAATTCACATAAAATCAGATGGTAAAGTTGGTGTAAATCAAGGTTCTTCGTATGCCCCTCTTACATCTTTAGATGTTAGACATCATGCTGGAACTGCTGGTGCTGCTAGTGGCCCTTCAACTGTAGTAACTATTTGTGCTTCACGTAACAGTAGTAGAGGATTAGAAATTAAAACAGGAAGACCTACTTCTGGAAACCAGAATGATGCTGCTGTTTATTACAATGCAAAGGATAGTGAAAGTTCTTCTTATCATGCTCAACATGTATGGCAGTTGGGTGGTGGTAATGCAATGGTACTTGGATATACTGGACATAACCGTTTAGGTATTAATGAGAACTATCCAGCATATCCACTTGATTTATCATATACAGATAATAATGTGTATAGTACTGGTGCTAATATCGGAAATGCAGTAGAAATTCATAATAAATCAACAACAGCATCAACCTCTGCTGGAATACATATGTATGTCACTGGAAACGGTGCTAATGCAGCTGCAGTTCATATGAACTGCGTTCATACAGGAAACGGAAGTGGTGCTTTTACTGTTGGAACAAGATATAGTGCTGGACAACATATAGAAAGACTTCGAGTAGAAGCCAATGGTGATGTTGCTATTAATACTACTGATGGTGATTTTGGACAGTCCAATGGAGCAAGTCAATTTGCTAAAGGTGATCCAAAGTTAGGTGTTCATGGATCAATAGGTATCATGAATACCAGTTCAACTACTACAGATTTTAGTCAACTTGCATTTTATAGAAGAACTGCCGCAGAACCGCAAGGTAATGGATCTCATAGGATTAATGGTACTCATAATCTAGGAAAAATCAGTTGGTTTGGTTCTTCTAATGATACTTCTTTCCCTGATGAGGTTGTGTTTATTACCTCTATTGCAAATGGAGGTGACTGGTGGTCTGGTTCTAACAGAAGAGCTTCTTTACAATTCCACAATAATAATGTGGGTGAAATGGCTAGATGGTCTAGTAATGGAGCACATGCTGGTAGAGCTATAATGAATAGAGATACAAATGGGGTTTCTGGTGGTGGTTGGACAACTCATGGTGCTTGGAAAGTTTTGATTGATTTATCTGGACATCCTACTGATCAGTTGTATATGTGTGATGCTGCTATGCAACATTTAGGTGCTTATACTGCTACTTTCTGGGTTTATAAATGTAATAATGGTCATTATGATATAATACATGAAGAATCATCTTTATGTGATTTTAGATTAAATGGATCACAAATTGAAATTAAACAAACTTCTGGTGTAGACCAGACAAACACAACTGGATATCAAAAAATCTTTGCAGTTGCTGGTATGCATAAACCTCTTACTTAAATTAAAACAATGGCAGTCAATCCTACTATAACCAAATATTTAAATGATCCTAACTCTGTATCAGCAGATGTTAAAGGAGCATTAGATGCTATAGGCCCTTGGTTACTCAGAAACAGAAGAAATAAACTATTAGAAGAATCTGATGTAAAGGTCTTACCTGATAGTCCTATGACTGATTCAAAAAGAAATGAATGGAAGACATATAGACAAGCATTAAGAGATTTACCTGCTAATTCTACTCCTAAAATTACTAATGAAGAGCAACTTGATGAGAGTAGTGTAACTTGGCCAACTAAACCATCATAGGTTCGGTTTCACTTGACAAACGTGTATAAATATCTTATGATAACGCTTTACTACTTTATTAGGTAAAAATTATGACTGAGACTCCAACGGCACCACAATCGCCTGAAGAAATGCTTGAAAATTTCAGAGAGCAACAGAAGAAGACTGCTGAAACACTTCAACAACTTGACGCTGAAACGGCAAGGCAAAAAGAATTATATCTTAAACTACAAGGTGCAATAGAAGGTATTGAACTATTACATCCTGAAGCTAAGAAGGAAGAAGAAGCACCAGCTGCTGCGGCACCTGAGGCATCACCA
>Ga0111541_10000710_pt1 | contig 10895 bp, 11 predicted proteins | sample Knorr_S7_td_DCM__FD_83039 | JGI IMG/M metagenome (GOLD analysis project Ga0111541, IMG submission 83039) | Marine microbial communities from Southern Atlantic Ocean transect - Knorr_S7_td_DCM_ad_131m_LV_B (version 2) (version 2) | ecosystem: Environmental > Aquatic > Marine > Oceanic | place...
GATTGCCGATTCAGTGGTTTGGGATTTTCAAGATGAAACACCGGCTAATGACGCTCGAGGTTTCGCTCCTATGGGATCTTTGCCCCCCATTGTTGAAACCCATTTGGTGAATGCTGTTCTTACTAATGGAGCTAGATTCTACGTTGATCACGCACATCCAGAAATGTCAACACCTGAGTGTGAGAATGCCATGGAGGTCGCGAGATATGACAAATCAGGGGAAGTGATACTTCAAGAAGCTATGAAGTCAGCCAAATTGCTTCTACCAGAAGATGAGGAGCTAATCGTATATAAGGATAACTCAGATGGAAAAGGGAATTCATACGGTTGTCACGAGAACTATCTTATGGACCGGTCCACACCTTTCGGAGATGTCATAAAGCATGGAATAGCTCACTTTATAACTCGACAAATTTACACAGGCTCAGGAAAAATCGGATCTGAAGTTACCGGTAGCGACCCAGATGCTCTTGCTTATCAAATTACCCAAAGGGCAGATTTTTTCGAAGAAGAAGTGGGGTTGGAAACTACTTTAAAAAGGCCAATCATAAACACAAGAGATGAACCACATTCCGATTCAGAACGTTACCGTCGTCTCCATGTGATATGTGGTGATGCAAACATGAGTGAATACGCAACGTTTCTTAAGGTTGGGAGTACATGTTTTGTCCTAGCAATGGTAGAGGACAACTTCATCGATGAAGAGTTTCTCTTTTCCCATTCTGTTCAAGCGATGAAAGAAATTTCCCACGACCTAAGTCTTCGTCGACCTATCCAAAGAACAAATGGAAAATCTATTACGGCACTTGAAGTTCAAACATACCTATACGAGAAGGCTAAAAATTATGCAGAGAAAGGCGGGCTGCAATATGTTGGCGGTGAAGTAGGAAACCGCATACTAGAGATGTGGCAAGAGATCCTGACAGGTTTGGAGACAGACCCAGATTCTTTGCACACTAAAATAGATTGGATATCTAAAAAACGCCTTCTCGATAGTTTCGTAGATCGGCATGATTTATCGTATTTTGATGCACGCACACGATATTTAGCAGTTCAGTACCATGATTTACGAGAGGAATTTAGCATCTTCAACAAATTGGGTATGGCCCGTATCAATGACGTAAATGGAATAGAGGATGGAGTCGTTAACCCACCAAATGGTACACGTGCTTACTTCCGCGGGAAGTGCCTACAGAAGTGGCCAGAACAAATAATTTCAGCGAATTGGGACTCGATTGTATTCAAGCTCGATGAAACAACGATTAAAAGAATACCTGTGCTCGACCCAGTTAAAGGAACAAAGGCCGATGTCGAAAACCTCCTTACTGAATGCGAAACTCCTTATGAATTAATCCACGCACTGGGAATTTAGACCTATTATGTAAAGAGTGTCTTTAGTGAGGAGCAGTAGTGGAAAGTCAGAAGTACTTTGACTCAGAGGATGAGTCTGATTCAGCTAAATCAATAGAGGACGAGGCAGCAATTGAGAAAGAAAGTTCAATTGATTCCAGTGAACTCTCAAGTGATTTAGATGATTTACTTGATGAGATAGATCAAGTTCTAGAATCTAATGCTGAAGAATTCGTTAAATCATACGTTCAAAAGGGCGGTCAGTAGCCGGAGTATCGTTACACCCGATACGATCAGTAGGGTGACACTGCCTAGATTTACTCCCGAACAAGACCCAGGGCCGAACTTCCTTGCTCTTATTGATGACGTTGGTATTCAAAAAACTGTGGAAAGTAGCCTTATAGACGATCTTCCTCATGGGACTACATGCGTTGCAATCAAATACGATTCTGGGGTAATCCTCGCTGGTGACAGAAGAGCAACTAGCGGCCACCACATTAGTCATAGGACAATGGAGAAAGTATTTCCAGCTGATAATCATTCTGGAATAGCAATTGCAGGGGCTGCGGGTCCAGCTCTAGAAATGGTACGACTTTTTCAATTGCAACTTGAACATTATGAGAAGGTAGAAGGAAAGTCACTGAGCCTAGATGGGAAAGCTAATCAACTCAGCCAAATGATTCGCCAGAATCTTCCCCAAGCATTACAAGGGTTAGCGGTTATCCCGTTATTTGCTGGCTTTGATCTTCGCCTTACTCTAGGACGGTTATTTCAGTTCGATGTCACCGGAGGTCGTTACGAAGAAGCAAATTTTGCTGCAACGGGCTCAGGGAGTGTCCATGCAACGACGGTTATCAAAATGGGATTTACGGAACAGCTGGATGAATCTGAAGCGATTAATTTAGCAGCAAATGCAATTTTTGAAGCGGCGGATGAAGATTCAGCGACAGGCGGTCCGGATTTGATACGAGATGTCTATCCGATTATTGCCAAAATAACCTCTGACGGCTACGAGGCTATTTCAAATGCAGATATTTCCGCTGTATTTGGTTCAATCATTGATAACAGGCGGTCGAGAATATCAGGAGGTGATTGATATGAGTATGCCTTTTTATGTGGCACCTGAACAGCTCATGGAAGATCGAGCTGATTATGCGAGAAAGGGAATTGCCCGTGGTAGATCTTTAATTGGACTGACTTACGAGGAAGGGATACTGATCGTTGCCGAAAATGCGTCCAATACACTTAGAAAAGTAAGCGAGATTTACGACCGAATAGCATTCGCAGGGGTAGGAAAGTACAACGAATTTGACCAACTAAGAATAGCGGGTGTTAGGCACGCAGATCTAAAGGGCTATTCATTTAGTAGAGAAGATGTTGATGCTCGAAGCCTTGCGAACCAATATGCACAGATGCTAGGCCAAATTTTTACTCATGAGATGAAACCGATGGAAGTAGAAATTCTAGTCGCTGAAATTGGGCTGAGTGAAGATCCTTCCTCTAGTCAGTTGTTTCACATCCTCTACGATGGGACTGTAAAGGATCATTCTGATTATGCTGTTCTCGGTGGAGATGCAGAAGTTATTTTCGAAAGATTCGCCGACAGCTATACCGAAAATCTAACCCTCGCCTCAGGAATACAGTCAGCGATAAACGCTCTTGCCGGACCGGATCGCGTGCTTGAACCAGACGATTTGGAAGTTGCCGAGTTGTCTCACGTAAATGGCAGACGATCATTTCGGAGAATAGAGGGCGAAGAACTTTCAGGGCTAATGCCAAGCTAAAGAAGTTCTCTAATACTTGGGTCTTGCCTTAGCATAATCTAGTGTTGACCCATGGATCGTCGGATATTCGGAATCGAGAGTGAATACGGGGTCACCTGTGTTCTCAATGGGCAAAGAAGATTGAGCCCAGATGAAGTAGCCCGCTATATGTTTCGACGCGTTGTCTCGTGGGGAAGAAGTAGCAATGTGTTTCTTGCCAACGGTTCACGTTTGTATCTGGATGTTGGATCGCACCCTGAATATGCAACACCTGAATGCGATTCAATCTATGACGTAGTGGCTCATGATAAAGCTGGCGAAAGAATATTACACCAGCTTTTAGTAGGAGCTGAAGAGAGGTTGACCGAGGAGGGAATAAACGGCCAATTATACTTGTTCAAAAATAACACTGACTCAGCAGGGAATTCTTACGGTTGTCACGAGAATTTCTGTACTGTACGTGATGATAATACAGCAGTGTACGATGAAACGCTGATCCCTTTTTTCGTTACCAGACAAATCTATGCTGGTTCAGGAAAAGTGCTCCAAACAGCGCGAGGAGCTACGTACTGTATCAGTCAAAGGGCAGAACACATTTGGGAAGGCATCTCAAGTGCTACCACTAGAAGTCGGCCGATTATCAACACTCGCGATGAGCCTCACGCAGATGCGGAAAAATACCGCCGACTACATGTTATTGTCGGTGACTCAAATATGAATGAATACGCATCATTCCTAAAAGTCGGAGCTGCTTCACTAATTTTAAGAATGCTTGAAGAGCGCACTGTCTTCATGGGTGATATGACGTTAGAAAATCCGATTCGAGCGATAAGAGAAATTAGTCATGATATTACGTGCACTCGAAAAGTCAGGTTAGCTAGTGGAAGAGAACTTAGCGCCCTCGATATTCAATCAGAATTTCTAGAAAAGGCCCTTAAATTTGCTGATAGACGAGAATTGAGTCCCGAGGAAAAACAGTCTCTCAATATGTGGGAACATTGTGTTACAGGATTAAGGAATGATCCATTCAGTCTCTCCAGGGAGTGTGACTGGGTTACGAAATTTCATCTGATCGAAAAGTATAAGGAAAAGCATGGATTGGACCTAACAGATCCAAAAATTGGACTCATCGATCTCCAATACCATGACGTTAATCGTCAAAGAGGACTCTTTTATATCCTGCAAGCAAATGGGAAAGTGGAGAGAATATGCAGTGATGAGGATATAACACACGCAGTGGAGCATCCTCCTCAGACGACTAGAGCAAAGTTGCGAGGAGATTTTATTCGCAGAGCAAAAGACCGTAATCGTGATTACACCGTAGATTGGGTGCACCTTAAACTAAATGATCAGGCGCAAAGAACAGTGTTATGCAAGGATCCATTCGTATCTTCGGATGAGCGAGTCCAAAAACTGATTGAAAGTTTGTGAGCTGGAAAGAACTCTGGAAAAAGGTTAGAAGGTAAGAGAATAGATGACTTCCAAGAAACTAGAAAGGACCTTAAACCTTCTTGCTGAACTTTTAAATGCTGAGACACCGAAATCAGCTTCTGAACTAAAAACTCGTGTTGGAATGTACCCTGATGACTTAGCAGCATTTCGAAGAACATTTGACAGAGATAAAAATGCATTAAGAGACATGGGTGTACCACTCGAATTAGCCCCTGTCCCAGGCACGAACCCTCCAGTAGAGGGGTACTTTATAAACAAAAGCTCGTACTATCTTAAAGAACTAGATCTGACTGAAGAAGAACTCTCAGCACTAAATTTAGCCATCGCTAGTATCGAGGTTCTTGATGGACTTACAGAAGCGGAAGCAATGCGGAAATTAGGTGGATTCGATGAAGAATTAGCCCCAAATGTATTTAAATTACAAAACTCAGATGATGAATATGTTGCAAAGCTATTTGACGCTATCGCTCAGCGAAAACAAGTTGGTTTTACTTATGGAAGCAAGCCCAGAGATGTCGAACCATGGCGGTTAGAGTTCACTAACGGGAGATGGTACTTAATAGGAAATGACTTGGCTGAAGCAGCGGCCAAAACATTTCGAGTCGACAAAATCACAGAGATGGAGGTTGATGAAGCCCCTGCAAGATATGAAATCCCTTCCAGCACACCCCGTGTGAATCTCAAGCCGAGGAGTTATGGAAATGATGAAGCGATCGAAACAACTGTACGAATTGATAGTGATCTTTTAGATTGGGCAAACACTAGTCTTCAAACAGATATCCAGATTCAGCAGGACGGATCCGGTATTGCCAAAGTGGATGTCCACAATAAGGAGGCATTTTTTACTCGACTAACTCTTTTGCTGGATCATGCTGAAATTCTTTCACCAGAAGAAATGAGAAATGAATATCTTGCCCACATTGGAAAGTTTAATGAGGTCTCGAATGGGGCAACTTAAGGCAGCAGAGAAGTTAGAACGTTTACTTGCGATGATTCCCTGGATCATTGACAATGATGGCCCACGATTAGATTTGATTGCTAAACGATTTGAGTACCCAGAAGAAGTACTTCTCGCAGATTTAACGAAAGTACTCTTTATGGTCGGTCCCTATCCACATACTCCAGATACTTTGATAGAGGTGGTCATAGAAGACGGTCGCGTATGGATAGATCAGGCAGACTGGCTTTCTAGGCCAATCCGACTTACACCGGAGCAGGGATTTAACCTATTGAGAAAAGCAAAAACTTTAGAATTTATTCATGGTCGGAGTGAAGCGATAGCTCTAAGTGGCGCAATAGATAAATTAGAAATTGCTCTCGGCCAAAGTAAAGAAACTTTCGATTTAGATATTTCTAAAATTAGAAACACTGATTTGCTTACAATCAACGAATCGATAAGAGAAGAGAATCAGCTTCGTATTCGCTACTATGCCTACGGAAAAGATGAAAATTCTACAAGAACAGTTCACCCAATAGAGATAGTAAACCGTGATCACAACTATTATCTCCATGCATACTGTGAAGTAGCGAATGATTATCGACTCTTTCGACTAGATCGAATTTTAGAAGTGGAAACAATGGATAAATCAAACCTTATTCCTGAGGAAGGCGGGGAGTCACCCTTCTTAGAAGAAAAGTGGAATTTAGATGTAGAGGGAGATCTGATTACATTAAACATCTCCCAAGAAGATGCATGGATGCTTTCCACCTACCCCATCGAAGAATATTCTCAAAATGAAAATGGAGATATCCAAGTGAAGCTTGTAGTGGCTGGAATTGCTTGGCTAAAACGTCTTCTTCTTCGTCTTTCTCCTACCGCAGAGATAATCGAAGCCCCTGAGCATATTCCAACTGATTTAGCGAAGCAGGCTGCTATAGCAATCACTAATAGATACAAAGAGAATTTGTGATGCGACTTATATTCGTTATCTCGACTAACCTGCGGTTTTGTGGCTGACAAAGAAGATAAAGACTCAGTAGATGAACAATGGGTCGACGACGTAGTAGCTAAGGCTTTGGAACGTTCAATCGAGAATGCACCTGAGTTCTTACCAAATGATATTGAAAATAGTGCCTATGAGAAACCTTCGGGCTCCACTAACTCACTTGATGAGGAGGATGCGAACATCGATTTACAGGAGGATGAATCTACCCCGATTCAGTTGTCTTCGGACAGCCCTTACCCAGATGATGCATTTCTGTATTCAGGTACTGAGATAGAGGAAACAGAGCAAAAGAAAAAAACAATGAAAGGTTTTATTGAGTGGGGCGCAGTAATCCTTGGCGCACTATTAGTTGCATTTCTTATCAAGACTTTTCTTATGCAGGCCTATTACATTCCTTCTTCTTCTATGACTCCAACCCTGCAAGTAGGGGATCGCGTGCTAGTAAATAAATTAAGTTATGAAGTGGGGGATATAGGGCGTGGAGATTTAGTGGTGTTTGGAAGGCCAGCTACTGAAAGCACGGTTAAAACAGATTTGATTAAACGAGTTATTGGCCTTGAGGGTGAACTGATTGAAATTATTGAAGGTCGGATATACATCACCCAGTCAGAGTCATCGTCACGCCAATTACTTGTTGAGCCATATCTTGCATCAACTACCTACACTCGAGGCTTCGATAATACAGATTTATGCGAAAAGGCAACCGAAAATAGTTGCTTGATCCCCGATAATCACGTATTTGTATTGGGTGACAACAGAGATGGATCCCGTGACTCCAGATTTTTCGGACCTATCGATGAGAATACAGTCGTAGGGCGTGCCTTTATACGTTTATGGCCAATTGGCAGCTTAAAATTTCTATAGCCATACCGAACACCAATGAACGATGCCACTCTTAAGGCTGCCATATTTGGAGAGGCAGTAGAAGCGTTATCTATCGATTTGTGGTAATTCGCATACAAATTATTCTTACGTCAATTCAGTAGGTAGTCTTATGCTGTGTTCAATATTGGTGGTGGTGAAGTACTCGTTATTCTTGTTGTAGCATTGATCTTTCTTGGCCCTTCTAAATTGCCTGAAATTGCTAGAACCCTAGGAAAAACAACACAGACTATAAGAAGAGTCAGTGAAAGTTTTCGTTCTGAATTGAGCTCTGCTGTAGATGAAAATACTGAATTAAAAGCGCGGCAGAGAGGGAATGAGTTAATAGGAACCGATTCATTACCACCAGTAGATGTCGAAACAGCACCCAAAGACTCAGATCAAAATCTGGATGGTAAAAGGCCACCGCAGGAAAATGAAACTACGGAATAATCAAAACCCCCAAGCCAAAATGGGTCTTTTGGATCATCTGAGTGAATTGCGCTCCAGACTTATTCGATGCCTATTAGCAATTGGCATCTGCTCGATACTTGGATGGATATTTTTCAGTCAGATACTTGATTTTCTCCTTGACCCATATTGCGAAACACTCGGGGAGCAATGCACGCTTCGTGTAGACGAACCCTTGGAAGGGCTGAACACACGATTCATGATCGCAATCTACACGGGGATAGCCGTCTCAATCCCCGTATTGCTATGGCAAGCTTGGAAATTCATAAGCCCTGGACTCCATAAGCATGAAAAGAGATATGGAGTTTCGTTTGTAGCGTTCGGTGTCATTCTATTCATATTGGGTTGTGGACTAGCATTTTGGACTCTTCCACGCGCTCTAGATTTCTTGATCGAAATCGGTGGAGAAGATTTGCTAACAGAATTTAGAGCTCGAGCTTACGTTTCATTCATCATCAAAATGATGCTTGCATTTGGTATCGGTTTCGAATTTCCTTTGATTCTTATTCTTCTACAAAAATTAGAAATAGTTACTTATAAAACATTGCGAAAGCAATGGCGGTATGCAGTAGTCGGAATAGTTATTCTCGTTGCGATTATTACTCCGAGTGGTGATCCAATCTCTCTTCTTGCTTTAGCGGTCCCTATGTATCTTTTCTATGAAGGGGCAGTGCTGTACGGGTGGGTGCGCAAGAGGAGATTATCAAAAGTGCAAAATGGAGACCTTCCAAAGATGGGAGAGGAATGAAAAGCTTTGAGAACTGGGCTCATCAAGTGTCTCTCAATGGTTCCTTTCCTATAGCTAGATCTGATAAGGAGATCGCGGATCTCGCTTCCTTAGGGGAAAGAATAATTAAGATTGAGTCCGGCAACATATTTAGAACTCTCGGAGGAAGGGAGAGTCTAAAACCTTCACTTTCTCACGAATCAACTGTGTGTGAAATCGATCTGGGTACGGTGCAGTTCAATGACGAAATGTTTCTCTTTGCCAGCCACTGCTCGCTGCGCCAATATCATTTCAGTACGAAAGGTGTTCTAGTCATGAATTCACAATTCTATAAAAATCGGAGAGTTGCTATTAGGGGTCATCCAAGCGATGGCAAGCTAGATGTGCTCAGCTCTCAATTGAATTTAAGGCAGTACATGTTGGCAGCAAAGCTGTCTGAATCTGGTAGTCATATACCTCACCCTGACATTCACATAAAATCTTCAGACCAACACTCAATTTCATTTCAAAGAGAGATGCGAATTTTCACCGATGGACGACTTATTGGTCGGAGTGATGAAGTCAGTATCTCGCTTCTCTCTAAAGCGATAAAAGTGATTATTTGATGCTACCTCCTATCAATCTTCCTACCCTCCGCACATTCGTCGAAAACGCGACGTATTCTCAAGTGTCGTGAGTGCATACATAGCAGAAGAGTGGTCAGACGAGGAAGCCGATGTACTTCGTCGATACTTTACCAACTTAGATCAACCTGTCTTCGCACTTGTGAACCTTCCAGAGGTCGTCAAAGGTGCGTTATTCGCAAGGTATAGCCGATCATCTAAAAGCCTAAGAAGACTCTTTCTCGATGAATTCCTTGGCGACTTAGATATTGAAGGTGATCAAAGTATCGATGCAACGATCGGACTGGAGCATGCAGAGACCCTCTACCACAGAATCTTTTTTGAGTATGGAGACGACTCGGTCGCCCAACTAGGTGGTGTCCACTTAGCGTGTGAACAAGCTTCGAACCTTCTTACAAAGGTTCTAGAGTGGGGAAGGCTAATGAGCTATCTGGAGCAATCAACCAGATACATTTCTTACGACAGTCGGATCGGGGGGCGGTATAGATACTACCGGGATCCAGAAATACTTAACTCGTCTTATGGAACCCGATATGTAGGAGATATGGATCGAATCTTTGATATCTACTCTGAATTGATCTCGCCAATGCAAGATTTCGTCAGAGAATCGTTCCCTAAACATCCTGATGATTCAGACTTTATTTACCGACAAGCAGTCAAAGCTAAGGCATTCGATGCTTTAAGGGGACTACTCCCTGCATCTTCACTGTCAAACGTAGGAATCTACGGAACTGGACAGGCATACGAAGCCCTACTCCTAAGAATGCGAGCCCATCCACTTCCTGAATCAAGATTCTATGCTGATCTTATGCTTGGCGAACTTCGCAAGGTCATTCCGTCATTTCTTGAGCGTGTGGACCTTGAAGATAGAGGTGTCGTATGGAGTGATTATCTTGAAAACACTCGCGAAGACACCAAAGACGTCGTTGCTTCCTTGCTTCAAGAGGGAACTCCCATCGACCCTTCTCCTGTTGTGAGACTTGTAGATTTTGATCCAGATGGTGAATCAAAAATGATAGCTTCGATGATGTATCCACATTCCAACTTGCCCGAAGAGCAGTTGCAGAGACGTGTTGCAGGATTGAACACTGAAGACAAGCTTGCGTTAATACGAGCTTATGTCGGAGACAGAAGCAACCGTCGCCATAAGCCAGGTAGAGCTCTAGAGAGACCCTTTTACCGTTTCGATGTTCTTGTCGACTACGGTGCATTTCGTGACTTGCAAAGACATCGAATGTTAACCATGGAATGGCAACCGCTCAGTCCAACGCATGGATATACCCGACCTCCACTGATTGATGCAGCAGGGATGAATGGAGCGTTTGATGAAGCAATGGAGAGATCAGCACTATTATACGACCTACTCCTTGACGACTTTCCTGATCAAGCTTCATACGCTGTGAGTCTGGCGTACAAAATTCGATTTAACATGAATATAAACGCCCGTTCTGCAATGCATCTGATTGAGTTACGCACAACTCCCCAAGGTCACCCCTCATACCGAGAAGTGGGACAGGAAATGTTTAGACTTATTAAGGAAGAGGCTGGCCATCAATCGGTTGCCGAAATGATGAAATTTGTGGACCTTACTGACGAAACAGATCTGGAAAGATTAGCAAGTGAACGCCGTGCGGAAGAGAAGCGAGAGCTCTCACCATAAAAAATCTGAAAAAAGATCAGATTTGTCACCCAAAGTATGAAA
>Ga0111541_10000714_pt1 | contig 10840 bp, 9 predicted proteins | sample Knorr_S7_td_DCM__FD_83039 | JGI IMG/M metagenome (GOLD analysis project Ga0111541, IMG submission 83039) | Marine microbial communities from Southern Atlantic Ocean transect - Knorr_S7_td_DCM_ad_131m_LV_B (version 2) (version 2) | ecosystem: Environmental > Aquatic > Marine > Oceanic | place...
CCTAGAGGAATGGTAGAAGGCCATGAAAATATAAAAATGAGTAATTCAATTGTTGATTATGTTTTCAGAGCTCTTGGTCTTGAGTATTTAAATAGAACAGACATTGTTCAAAATCCACCAAAAGAAGAGGGGGCTCCTGTTGAAGACTCACCATCAGCTCCTGTTGAAGACTCACCATCAGCTCCTGTTGAAGACTCACCATCAGCTCCTGTTGAAGAACAAATAACTGAATCAACAGATGAAGTTCAGAAGATAGAGCCTACAAACAGTATTAAGACAAATGAACCTTCAGCTGAAGTTCAGGAGGTTCAGTTTGTTACAAAAATACAAGTAGAAGAATCATTAGATAAAACAGAAGCTACATCAAATTCTGTTACAACGGTACAAGAAGTTCTCAGTGACATGATGGGAGATGCCCCAGCTTGTAATGAATGTGGACATATAACAATAAGAAATGGTTCCTGTTATAAATGCTTAAATTGCGGTAACTCTTTAGGCTGTAGTTAAGAAACTTATTCCATCTATTATTTCTTTTATAATTTGCTTCTGTTGATTAATGCTTACGTGTCCACCAATAGGTATATAAAGTCCCTGCCTTCCTAGTCTTTCAGAATTTGGGCATTCATGGACTTGATTAAAAACTTTTTGATATGCTTCCTGTTTATTTAATGGCCAAAAAAAAGGTCTTGTTTCAATATTCTTTTTATACAAATAATCAATTAAACCATCTCTTGAAATTCCTTCTTTGAGCAAGATCCCATAAACCCAATAATGATTTCTTACATTGTCCTTTTGCCTCAGCGGAATCTCTATCAAGTCACTGTAGTCAGAAAGTAGTTCGTCATATACTTTTGCTTTCTTAATCTTTGTATAAATTGTTTTTTCAATACTATTTATACTTGACCTCCCTAAAGCTGCTTGAAGACTTCCAAGTCTATAGTTCCAATAAAAATTTTCATGCTGAAATCTTTGATTATTATTAAAATCAAGATTTTTCATTTGTATTATATTTTGATAAACTTCTTTATCATTAGTTAATACTGCCCCTCCCTCTCCTGATGTAATATGTTTATTTGCATAAAAACTTAGAGTAGACATTAAACCAAAGGTGCCGCATTTCATACCTTCAAACTCTTGACCGTGTGCTTCAGATGAGTCCTCAATTAAGATTATATTATTTTCTTCACAAAATTTTAATATATTACCTACATCTGCTGTTAGTCCATAGGTGTGGACCATAAGAATAGCTTTTGTTTTAGGTGAGTAAACTTTTTTTATATTATCTATAGACATATTCCAAGAGTCTGATTCTACATCGCAAAATATTGGCTTTGCACCTGACCTAATAACTGCAGCTAAGCATGAAATTATTGTAAATGCTGGAAGAATAACTTCGTCATCCTCTTTTAGGTCTAGATTTTGAAAAGCAATATCTAATGCAACACTTCCATTAGAAACTGCTACTGCGTATTCTCTATTAAAGTATTGGGCCAGGGATTTCTCAAATTTACTTATTTCGATACTAGAACCAGAGATATTTTTCTTAGAAACTGCACTCCATACTGCAAGTTTATCTTTATAGTAAATTTTTGGCTCAAAGACTCGTATCATTACTAAAAATATTTCTTATCTTTTTTTTCATCATATGGACCTTGTTTAAATTCAAGAAATTTACAGTCATCAATAATTTTTATTCCATGACCCCCCTGAAAAATTAAAATTGCATCGCCTGTGTTTAAATCCTGTTCAAAAAGTAATTCCTTAGATTCATCAAAAAGTTCAATATTCATTTTTCCTGAAATTACAACTATGCCTTCAGAAGTCTTATTAATATTTCGTTCTTGAAGATTGTGAATATGATAATCAATATTCTCACCTGCTTTTAAAGAAAACGACCCAAATTGAAAATCTGCATCTTCTTTTGTATAGAAATTTTTTCCTTCTTTAAAATCACTTGCAAAGTGGATAATTGCAATTAAATTATTTTTTTTATCAAATATTTCCATTAATTTCTTCTTAAGTTTGTTTTAATAGCTGCCTTTATATATGGTAATGATAATTTTATAAGAATTATATAATTCGTACTTGTTTTTGAAACTCCTGCGTGGCGTGGTTTACAGTAATAACCAATTTCATTTACAGAAATGTCTTTTTCTATTAGGTTTTTCATAAGATAAATAAAATATTCACCGTAGACTGAATCTGAAAATACATCATCTATAAAATACTCTTTCTTTCCAATAATAAATCCACTTGTTAAATCACTTACCCCTATATCCAATAAAAAACCTATAATTTTGTTAAAATATTTTGATAAAATTATTGCAATCAATGAATCCTCAGAATTCGATATTTTTTTTAAATACTGTAAAAAATTATAATTTTCTTCTTTTTCTTGTCCTTTGTAGCCTCCGTTTTCTATAAATCTAGAGCCAACAAAAACTTCCTCAGGATTCTCTATCTGTTTTTTGATTAATTTATCTACAGATTCAGAATCCATTGATCCATCTGCATCTAACCACATTACGTGTGATTGCTTCGACGAGATTATTCCTTCATAAATTGATTTAGGTAGTGAATTTTTATCTTTTCTTACAATAATTCTTATATTTTTATTTTTAGTTTGGAGACTTTCTATATACAAAGATGTATCGTCTGTTGAATTGTCATCCACTACAATTATTTCATAATTTTCTATATCATTCTTATTTACTACATTTATTAATTCTGGAATTAATAATTGAAGGTTTTCTTTTTCATTGAGAGTAGGTAAGACAATTGAGACGCCTATTTTCGAATTATTCATAAAAGCATTCTAAATGATATAAGTTACTCTAGATAATTTTATTATTTTTTTGCTTCTGCTATCAAAATGAATCCAAAAAAATTATTAAAAAGTATACCTATTAAGTTTTCAAAAAATAATCCCATTTTGTGGCTGAGTAAAGATGAGAATATTCCAACATTAACTATTTTTTTTACTTTAATCTCTAAAAGGTCTTCTTCTTCGAGCATTTTTTTTAACTTTCTAGAGTTAAATTTACTAACAGTAACTTCTGAGTAATCTTTTATTCCTAATAATTTTGATATTCTTTGTATAGTTTGAAAAAATAACGAAAAATTAGGTGTAGTTAAAATTATTTTCCCATTATTTTTTAAAAGATTTTTTATTCTCTTGAGGAGGTATTTAATTTCTTCTTCTGTAAGGAACTCAATAAGACCAAGAATAGATACTACATCGAAGCTTTCATGATCTAAGTTTTCAAACTCATCAACAGTGTAAAATTTATTAGTTTCTTTAAACGTTTCCCTTGCGTATTCTATTTGAATTTCTGAAATATCAACACCTATTGAAGAGGAATGTAGATATCTACCAATAAAAGTTCCTGAACCACATGCATAATCTAAATGACGATTTTCTGAAGAAATTTTTTCTTTAACTTTTAGATAGGTACAATTATGCCAATTTGATTGCAATCCTTTTTTTTTAGCTAATCCTTCTTGAATTACTTTGTCGTAATATCCTTTTTCAAAATTATGTACCCAAAATTGCTTTTCTTTACTCATTAATTAACAACATTACCATTTACATTAAAACAGGTACACTAGAAATAATGTTTCTTAATAAAAATTTTATAAGGTTTAGCTAATGTTGTTAAAAAAAGACACATTAACTTTGTCACTTATTATTTCATTAATAATTTTAAATTATTTAAATATCTCTAAGAAGGCAACAATTGCCTCAATTTTAATAATTTTTTTTGTATTAATTCTTGAATACCTAAACATAAGCTCAAATGAAAATAAGGATAAATTTTCAAACTCAAAATTAGAAAGTTTATTTGAAAACAAATACTTGATTTTATTAATTTTTTTTGTTGGAGTATTGATAACACAGAATGTTTATTTGAATTATGAAGTTATAACTTGGGATGTACCTTCTTACCTAGTTGCATCACAAGAGATTAATGCTGGTTACTTGCCACTTGAAACACAATGGGAATCAAAGGGACCGCTTTTTCTTTATTTATACAATTTTATTTCAAATTTAGTCGGAAATAGCTATATCTACTTTCGTTTAGCTAATGATTTTATTTTATTAGCTATAACTTTTATTCTTTTTAATATTGTAAACAAAAAAACAAACAGCAATCTTTTCTCAACTTTTGTTAGTTTATTTTTTATTTCAATTACTTCTAAGGTTTGGTATGTAAGTGAGTATTCAGAGTTATATAGCTTATTTTTTATATCAATAGCACATTTAATTCATTTGAAAATTGGAGGAAAGTACTCATATCTTTTTGTAGGTTTTTTTCTTGGTTTATCTACACTTGTTAACCAAGGTACAGTGCTTTTTTTATTCCCATTTATAATTTCATATTTATTTAAAAAAACTAACTTCATCAACAGTGTGTCATTATTAATTTCAGGATTTTCATTGCCTCATATTATTTTTCTAATTTTATATTTTCAAAGAGGAATTTTAGATATATATATTTCAAATTATATTCATTTACCACTTGCCTATACAAAGAGTTCTTTAAGTTCAATTTATGAATTAAAAGTATGGATTAGGGGCTTTTATGATTTCAATTCTTTTCTATATGCAGGTTTAGCTTTAATAATTGTATTTTTTGTAATTGAATCTTTAAACGCTAAATCATTTAGAATAAAGATTTCAAATCCAGAAGTCATGGGTTTTTTATTTTCGATTATTTTATATTTTATTGCGGGACATAATTACTATCATCATTTATTTTATTTTTTATTTTTTAGTTCATTATTGATAACTCAAATTTTTGAAAGTAGCCATATAAAAACTATTTTGATACTTATTTTTATATCATTCTCAACTATTTTCTTTCAATCAACAACTCCTGCTTTCAATAATCTTCGTAATTTAAATGATACACAAGCAAATTATCCACTTTACCAACTTGCCATTGAAATTGATAAAACTATATCAAATGATATTGATAAAGAAATATTGGCTTTAGATTATGTTCTTTTGTTATATTATTTAGAAAAACCAAACTATTCATATGTAGTTCACCCTTCCAACCATTTTGATCCAATAGTTATTGAGACTTTAGAAAACCTTAATAAAATAAATGAAAATCACATAAGTTCCATGATAGAAGAGGAACCAAAGGTAATTGTTTGTAATCCTAGACAGATTATTAATGGAAACCCTCAGCGAGTTGATACATATAATTGCGCAATTGCTGATTATAAATTTAATTATATGAAGTTAGATACTTTAAAATATCAAAATAACGAAAATCTAGAATTTTATAAAAATCCATACCAAACTTTAGATGTTTACATTAGAAAAGATTAATAATGTGAAAGCATTGATGAAAAATTGTGAATGTATGTTAAGACCAATAACAATATTGTTACAATATATTTAGTATAAGATTTAATTTTTATTTTCTCTAAGTAGTTTATTCCTAAAATAGCTAAAAGGTGGAAAGCATGAATCATGTAAGCAGCTTTATTTGTATCTCCAGATGGTCCACTTGGATACTTTATCAAAAACCATAAATAGCCAGTGAATGAAATTAATATTGAAATAAAAATATAACTAAAAAAATAATCTTTTTCTTTTTTTGTTTTATTTTTTAAATATTTATAACTTGAAGCAAATCCAATAATTAATAAAATTGAAGGGACAATAGATACAATATTCACTCTTGCCAAGTAGTCACCTATTAGAGCTTGGTTTCTTCCAGTTAACAAAGCATCTCTGGTGAAGGCAAAATACCCCCAATAATCTCCCCATAAATCAGAATAAAGTATAGGAAAAAATTCATTGGCAAAATTTGGTCTTATAGGCTTTGAAAACATTAAAGTTAAAGAATTTATATCGGGTAAATAAAAAGACCGGGGTTGATTTAAAAAACTAAACGGTGTTGGCTCCATGTTAAAAGCAGTAAATGTACCGTATTTAAAAAACAAACTGAAATAAAACCAAGAAGAAGCAAGAAATCCAATTGTAAAAGAGCCTATTAAGAAATTAAAAAAAGCCTTTCTGTCTTCATTTGAGTTAATAAAGAATAAGATTATAAAATAAGCGGGAAATAATAAGAGTGCCCACTGCCTGCTAAGTGTTAATGCTCCAATAATTAATCCAAACACTATAAGGTCTGATTTTTTATATTTGAATGAATTTTTTAGAAGTAGAAAAAATCTATATAAAAGGTAACTATTTAGGAAAATTATATAAGGCTCACCTCGTATCATCAAGAATGTTCGATAGTTAACAGTCAATATAGAAATCACAAGAAGAACATTTAAATTAAATAATGTTTTTCTTTCATAAATAACTTTAAATAATTTCATATAAAAGAATAGAGATAAAAAATAGAGTAAAGACTGGAATATTTGGGCAAAAATTCCATAAATTGGCTGACAGGTTTTCACTAAATCTGCTGAATCCAAAACATTTCTACAAATAACTTGAAAAAATGCAGGTAACAAATATGGAATTGGAGGGCTAAAAAATTCTCTTGATGATTCAACGGTAGGGAGCTTTAGTTCTCTTGGTAAATACATTGCTATATAGTCAATATACGAATGATGGCCTTCTGCATCATATCCCGACATAGGATCATAATTAATAATGTTATAGAAAAAAATAAAGATTAGAGAGAATCCTAAAGGATAAAATATAAGTTTTTCTATTTTATATTTGTTCATTTTTAAATTATTAATAATGATTTATATTATAAATTACATAACTCTTGATTGAAACTTTGAACTTCGAATCTTATATAAATTAAAAAATCATAATATCTATCTTTTAATTTATAATTTGGACCTAAATAATGATCTAAATTCTTTTCGGTTGTAAATTCATCAAAATAAACTCGATGATTATTTTTATTTACTACTACTAAATCTATCGAATTACATTCGAGAAAATGCTTTATGCTATATATGTCATATTTAAAACTATATGGATTAGTAACATAATCAAAAGTATGTACGTCTGCTTTAAGATAGTAATTTGCTGTAAAGTAAGCTGTTGTAGCTTCAGGTACAAAGATTATTTTTTCATAATCATTTGAATAATTCTTAATAATATCTAGTGCGTAATCCTGTTGTTTATAATGACTACTAGGAAGAGTCATATAAGTAAATTCATTAAACCTTGATTCCAAATTTTCAAATTTAATAAAATGGTAACGAGATCCAAATACTGCTGTTACAAATAGTGCTAAACTTAGTAAATAAATTGAATAATTTGTGAATTGTTTAATTTTTGATTCTTTAAAAGTACTTAAAATAATAAAAAATAAAACTATAAGTATCCCTGTACCAGCAGATAAGGAACCTGCAACTCCTTGTGATAGTGAAGTTGAATATAAATAAGCTAGCATAGGAATTACAAATAAATAATATTTTTTTTCTACTTCTAGCGATATTTTTAACGAATATAAAACAATTGGGAAAGTAAGAAAAAATAAAAATAATAAATTATATTTAAATGAAATATTTGCAAAATCTTTTAAATTTTTACCCTGGAACATACTTACAAAGTAAGTAAATGAAATCCATAAAATAATTGAATTTAATATGTAAAGAAAATATTTTTCTAAATAATAAGTTTTAATTGATATATTACTTATTAATAGGTTCAGAGCTGTAAGTATAAAAAATATACTTAACAAAAAATTATCATTGAAAAAAAGAAATTTAAATATATCAAATTTTGAAATAAAATTAATTAGCTCATTTAGAACAAGTTTGTCAAAAAATAAGATTCCACAAAAAATTAAAATTAATAACTCGCTTAAAATAATTCTGAATTTAATTTCTTCTATTTGCTTTAGTAAGGCAAGAGAACCAAAAATTACTGCTAAGAAATACAAAATGTAATATAAATTTTCAAATTGAAAGATAAAGTTATACTTCTCAATAAATTTAATCGGAAAAATATCTGGAATGATCGATCTATGCCTCGATAGGACAGCATATTTAAATGAATATTTATACCAACTCTCTATTGCATTATTTGAATAAAGAAATAAAAAATATGAAAAGATAGAAAAAAGCTGCCCAAAGAAAAAATAGAATTTATTTATAGTTCTTGTTTCATATATAAATAAAAAAAGTAGATTAACTATTACAATTGTTACTAACCCAATGTTTTGCTTAACAAAATAAGGTAAAAAGGACACTACCCCTGTAAGAAAAAATAAAAATCTATTTGTATTTGATTCTTTAAGATAGAACAGTAAATACACTGAAATTATCAAGAAAAATAAACTATCGGAATCATACCAAATCTGAGAAAAGAATGAATACGGACCGAGTATTCCAAAAAGTACACTAATTAGAAAGCGGTTGCTAACATACAATCTTTTTAAAATATTGTATATACAAAGAGTAGAAATAAAATTAACAAAGTACATCCATAAATAAATTGGTAAATAAGTATTGCCAAACAAGTTAATAAAATTTGAAATTATATAAAACGAACCTGGACTATGTACTGTAATAAAATCAACATATGGAAATTGACCTTGAGAAATTCTAAGACCATTTGTGAGAAAATATGCTAAGTCATGAATTGCTACAAATTTCCTACTAACTAATATTGGGGTAATTGATGATGCTGCTAGTAATAGCAAATAAATTAATAAAGAATCTTTAGTTAGTGATAATTTTTTATTGAGTTTATTTAGCACTAATCAGATTTAATGTTGAGCAATTCTTTTTCAATCACACCAACGTTATTTCTAACTTGTGAATGTATTGCAATAATATATTCAGAAAGAACCGAAATAGATAAAAATGTAAAGAAACTAAAAAATGTAACAATTAATAATAACGTTAGAGTTCCTGGCGGTATAAGGCTTCTATCAAGAAAAATAAAATTATAAAACTGATAAATTATAAATATAAATAAAAGCATTGAGAAAATTACTCCCAGAAATGTAAACTTTCTTAATATGTTTCTTGATGTTGAAATTATTCCATTTATACCGTGATCGTAATATTTAAAAAAATTATAATTTGATTTTCCATGTTTTCTCTTTTCCCAAAAATAAGGAACTTCAAAAATGTCATCACTTAGGCTTGCAATTAATCCTCGAGTATATGGATAGTGATCGTCAAATAAAAGTAATCTTTTGTATATAGAAGAATCTAATAGACCGTACTCTCCGCCATATTTAATTAGTTTATAATCTGAAAATTTGCTAGCTAAATTATAGTAAAGAGACCTAATAAATTTATAAATAAAAAATTCATCTCTATTTTTGCGTGTTCCTACAATTACTTTTTCGCCCTTTTCCCAATGTTCGATGAACTCAACTATTAAACTTGGTGGGTCTTGTAGGTCAACAGGAAGGTTTGGAACTAAGGCTTGCCCTTTTGCATATTTTATTGCATTAAATGTATTTCTATATACTCCATAATTTCTTGCATTAACAATCAACTTGATTCTATTGTCTTTTTTAAGTAATTTTTTTATTATATTTACCGTCTCGTCTGTTGATGAATCGTCAGCAAAAATTAATTCGTATTCATAATCTTGTAATGTTTCGAAAACACTTTTTATTTCTTCATAGAAGATTTCAATATTTAACTCCTCATTAAAACAAGGTGCAATTATTGAAATTAATTTTGTTTCTTTTTCCATTATTTAACTACTACCTAAAGAATCATAGTAACTTACCAATGAATTCACTATACTTTCAATTGTTTCTGTAAAGGTAAAGTCAAAGGTGCTTTCAAACTTATCATTATTCATCATGAAATTATATGTTTCAGTAGATCCTTGATTATCAATTTTTACATTCAACATTTGAGATATTTTATTTGCTAAATCTCCTATTGATGTATTAAAGGAACACATATTAAAAATTCCTCCTTTTATATCACTTTGAGTAATTTTTATAATGCCATTGATTAAATCTTCTATACCTAATATAGGTCTATGAAAATTCTCATTTTTTAATACTATTTTACTATTCTTTAAACCACTCAAAACCATTGCATTCAACATCAACTCTTTTTTCATATTATTGCCAGGACCATTTACGGTTCCGAATCTTAAACCTATTGCATCAGACTTAGTTGAAATTAAATAGTTATCAAATGCGAGTTTTGTATAATCATAAATATTTTGAGGCTGAGAAGTTTGAGAGGACTCATTACATAACTCAGGAACATTTCTTGAATAAACACTTCCAGAACTAGCATAAATAAATCTTCCTTCAAAAGAGTGATAAAACTTTACTAAATCGACAAAATTATTAAAAAAAGCTTCTCTTTGATTTTTTTCTGATTCTATAACTGAGGAATACCCAGAAAGCCAAATACAATCTGAATAATCCTTTGTGAAGTTTTTATCCAAATCTTGGTAATTTATATTTTGTACTTTACTATTAAAGTGTTCTATATCTTTTCTTAAGTTGTTATCAATGCCTGTTACATCTATTTTATTCTTTTCTAATTCATCATAAAGTCGTGTTCCAACATAACCATTTGCACCAACTATGAGTATTTTTTTCATATCTTCTTTAATTCAGGGAATGGAATTATAATATTGCCATTATAACCACCCTTCTTCAATCTATTTATTAAAAAATCTGAATAATTCCAAGATAATATAAAAATACTATCAAAACTATTAATTAATTCATCATCCCAGTTATTAATTAGAAATTCATAACCAGGAAAACAAAGTCCTAATTTTTCTTGAGTATCGTCAATAACCTTAATATTTGAACCGAAATTAACATCAATAGTGTTTAAAACTACCACTCCTCTTGCTGGTGCTCCAATAAAAATTAAATTATCATTATTTTCATTTAAAATTTTTTCA
>Ga0111541_10000716_pt1 | contig 10830 bp, 11 predicted proteins | sample Knorr_S7_td_DCM__FD_83039 | JGI IMG/M metagenome (GOLD analysis project Ga0111541, IMG submission 83039) | Marine microbial communities from Southern Atlantic Ocean transect - Knorr_S7_td_DCM_ad_131m_LV_B (version 2) (version 2) | ecosystem: Environmental > Aquatic > Marine > Oceanic | place...
CATGCCTCACCTGCAGTAGATATGGCAATTTTATCACTTCATTTAGCTGGTGCTTCTTCAATATTAGGTGCAATTAATTTTATAACTACAATTTTCAATATGCGTGCTCCTGGAATGACACTTCATAAAATGCCTTTATTTGTTTGGTCAATATTGGTTACTGTATTTTTACTAGTTCTATCTCTTCCTGTTTTAGCTGGTGCTATAACTATGTTACTTACAGATAGAAACTTTGGAACAGCATTTTTTGCTCCTGAATTAGGAGGAGATCCAATGTTATTCCAACACTTATTTTGGTTCTTTGGTCATCCTGAAGTTTACATACTTATTTTGCCAGCTTTTGGTATGGTAAGTCATATTGTATCAACTTTTTCAAATAAACCTGTATTTGGATATTTAGGAATGGCTTACGCTATGGTTTCAATAGGGTTTGTAGGCTTTGTTGTTTGGGCACATCACATGTATACTGTAGGAATGGATGTTGACACTAAAGCGTATTTCACTGCTGCCACCTTAGTAATAGCAGTTCCTACGGGAATTAAAATATTTAGTTGGATTGCTACTATGTGGGGAGGATCAGTTAGTTTTAAAACTCCTATGCTATTTGCAGTAGGATTTATATTCTTATTTACTGTAGGTGGAGTTACAGGAGTTGTTTTAGCTAATGCAGGCTTAGATACAGTTATGCATGATACATATTATGTTGTAGCTCATTTTCATTATGTTTTATCCTTGGGTGCAGTTTTTGCATTATTTGGGGGCTTTTATTATTGGTTTGGTAAGATATCTGGCCGACAATATTCAGAATGGATGGGTAAAGTTCATTTCTGGTTACTTTTTGTTGGTGTTAATTTAACATTCTTTCCGATGCATTTCCTAGGTTTACAAGGTATGCCTAGAAGAATTCCTGATTATCCCGATGCTTATGCAGGTTGGAATTTAGTAGCTTCAGTGGGAGCCTATATTTCTGCTATATCAATTATATGGTTTTTAATTTTAGTATTTAGAACATTGTATTCTGGAGCAAAATGTCCGGATAATCCATGGGGAGAAGGAGCAGATACATTAGAGTGGAAGACTTCGTCTCCACCTCCTTTCCATACATTTGAGGATTTACCTGAAATTAAATAGTAGCGAAAGATAATTTATTTAGATGGTTGCCTGCAGTGGAAGTGAGAAACTAAAAATGAATGTTGATCAATCAACTGCAGGTGTATCTGATTATTTTGAATTATTAAAACCTAGAGTCATGTCTCTCGCTATATTTACTGCTATAATTGGCTTATTAGTGACTCCTAACCATGTTCATCCTTTATTAGCTGTCTTTTCTATAATAGCTATAGGAGCAGGTGCCGGAGCAGCAGGAGCGATTAACATGTGGTATGATAGAGATATTGACAGTATTATGGATAGAACTAAATCTCGTCCAATACCTTCAGGAAGAGTTAAATCAGAAGAAGCTTTAACATTAGGTATAGTTTTATCTATTTTTTCTATAATTTTACTTTTTGTAGCTTCAAATTATATAGCTGCTGCTTTTTTATTTATTTCAATAATGTTTTATACTTTTATTTATACAATGTGGCTAAAAAGATATACTCCTCAGAATATTGTTATTGGAGGAGCAGCCGGAGCTCTTCCACCTGTAATAGGTTGGTATGCTGTTTCGCAGGACTTTAGCTTATTTCCAGTAATATTATTTATGATAATATTTTTATGGACTCCTCCTCATTTTTGGGCTTTATCTCTATATAGATCTGATGATTATCAAAAAGCAGGAATTCCTATGTTACCTGTAGTAAAAGGAAAAAAAATTACTAGATTAAATATAATTCTATATTCATTATCTTTATTAATTATTTCACCATCCCTTTGGTATCTAGGCTTTTTAGGAAATATTTATGGAATAATTTCTAGTTTGTTAACTATTGTTTTTATTTATTTTTCTTGGAATGTATATAGGAAAAAAGTTGGTTCAGAGCCAGCTCTATTTAAGTATTCTATTTTATATTTATTCTTATTATTTATGGTAATGCCAATAGATAAATATATATATATATGGATTAGTTAATATGAAAAAATCTACTAATCATAAAGAGAATAGTAAACTAAAGAAAAAGAATTGGATGATAGCAGCTTTAATAATTTTTATTATTTTAAGTATATATATTATTTCATTTATAAAAATGGGTAGCTAATTTAAATGAACAAAAATACTAAATTTACTGCTATTTTTGTTGTAACAGTAGTTATAGGAATGATAGGTTTATCTTATGCTGCAGTACCTTTATATGATTTATTTTGTAGGACGACTGGTTTTGGAGGTACTCCAGTTACACTTAAAGAAGATGCGAACGATAAGAATCTACCTTCTGTAAATATAAAAGTTCAATTTAATTCAGATGTTGCGGGCGGACTCAATTGGAAATTCATTCCAGTAGAAAGAGAAGTTATTGTAAAAACAGGAACAAATAATTTAGCTTTTTATACTGCAAAAAATTTGTCTGAGTCTGCGGTTACTGGTATTGCGACATTTAATGTTACTCCGCCGAAAATAGGTAAATATTTTTCAAAAATTGATTGTTTTTGTTTCGAGGAACAAACATTAGAAAGTGGAGAAATAGTTGAGATGCCTGTTAGTTTTTTTATTGATCCTGAAATAGCTACTGATCCTAATACTCAAGAAGTTAAAACTGTAACTTTATCATATACTTTTTTTAATTCGGGAGAAAAAATCCAAAATAAAGGTAAAATAAATAAAAATTCTAGTGCAAAAAATTAATAAATAAATATAATAGAACAAAAAAATATAGGGAGTTAATAATGTCATCTAAAGCTAATCATCCATATCATCTAGTCGATCCAAGTCCTTGGCCTTTGGTAGGAGCTATTTCAGCATTAGTTTTAGCTGTAGGTGCAATTATGTATATGCATGAAATAGATGGTGGCATTGTTATGGGTATAGGTTTAATTATGTGTCTTGGAACAATGGCCGTTTGGTGGAGAGATGTAATTAAAGAAGGCGAACATGGAGGACATCATACTACTACAGTGCAATTAGGATTAAGGTATGGTATGGTTCTATTTATTGCATCTGAAGTTATGTTTTTTGTGGCTTGGTTTTGGGCTTTCTTTGATGCTAGTCTTTATGCTGATGAAGCCATCCAAATTGCGAGGGTAGAGCATACAGGAGGTACCTGGCCACCTCAGGGTGTAGAAGTATTTAATCCTTGGCATTTACCTCTCATTAATACAATAATTTTGTTAACTTCTGGAACAACCGTCACATGGGCTCACCACGCATTAAAAGAAAATAAAAGAGGTGGTTTAATATGGGGATTAATTTTAACAGTTCTTTTAGGTGTATGTTTTACAGCTGTACAAGCTTATGAGTATGGCCATGCAGCCTTTGGTTTTACTGATGGTATATACTCTTCTACATTCTTTATGGCAACTGGTTTTCATGGTGCACATGTTCTAATTGGCTCAATCTTTTTAATAGTTTGCTTAGGAAGGTCTCTGGTAGGTCATTTTAAACCAGATCACCATTTTGGATTTGAAGCTGCTGCATGGTATTGGCACTTTGTTGATGTGGTATGGTTATTTTTGTTCTTTGCAATTTATTGGTGGGGTAGTTTAGGTGGCACAGTCCACTAAAGAACTTCTTATAAAAAAAAATAAAAAGAACATATCTTTATTAAATAAGGTAATTTTTGGGTTATGTCCTAACTGTGCTTCAACGACTATTTTTAAGCATTATATAAAGTTATTGCATGTTTGCCCGCATTGTGGATATGTTATTAATTTTCAAAAAATTGGAGATGGAGCTGCTTGGTTTACTATGCTTGCAGTTAGTATAATAGTAGGTATTGGAGTATTTATATTGGAAATTAATTTTCAACCTAAATTGTGGGTACATGTAATTATTTGGTTTCCTATAATATTCATTCTGTCATTTTTGATTCTTAGGCCATTTAAAGCCTTAATACTATGTATTTCTAATTATAATAATAGATATAACCATGAATAATAAAAAATTATTTCTGTCTTTAATATATAGTTCTATGGCATTATTAATTTTAGTTTCTTTAGGTACTTGGCAGTTAGAAAGGTTAAGATGGAAAACTGATATTTTATCTTCAATGAAAGAGAGTTTATCTCTTCCTCCATTAAAAATAACTGGTCAGGTTATAGATAATATAGATCAATATAGTTTTAGGCGTATTCAATTAACTGGAAATTATTTATATAAGGATAATATAACTATATATTCAAAGGTATTTAATAAAAAAGTTGGAAAGCATTTAATAGTTCCATTAGAAACTCAATATGGGATAATTTTAGTAAATAGAGGTTTTATTCCAAGCGATTTTAATATTGAAAATAATATTAAATCAGGAGAAATATCAATAAATGGTATAGTAAAATTTCAACAAAAAATTAATTATTTTACTCCTAATAATAATGTTATTAAAAATGAATGGTACTATATCAATATAAATGAAGTTAGTAATTTTTTATCTCTTCCGTTGTTAAATTTTTATATAGTAGAGGAAAATAATATTGAAGAAAAATACCCTATTGGAAGTCAATATAATATTAATATTCCTAATGATCACCTTCAATACGCAATAACTTGGTTTTCTCTAGCTTTAGCTCTATCTATATTTATAAATTTATTTTGGAGAAAAAATGTTTCGTAACATTTCTAAAGATTATATAATCTCATTGCTAAAGATATTCTCAGGTCTGTTAATAATTGTAATATTCGCCCAAATATCTTTGGGGTCTGCAGTGAGATTAACTGGATCAGGTCTATCTTGTCCAGATTGGCCTCTGTGCTATGGATTATGGTTTCCTAATCAAGAAAAATTATCTATGATCTCTGATGTTAATTATGAATTCTACCAAATAATGCTGGAATGGATTCATAGATTTAATGCTGCTATATTTATTACTCCCTTAACACTTATTGTTTTTATAATAGGATTTAAATTAAATAATTCAGATATAAATCAAAAAACTCTTTATGCAATATTAGTATTTTTAGCAGTTCAAGGGTTAATAGGGGGATTTACGGTATTTGATAGAAATTCACCTTGGTCTGTTGCTATTCATTTAGGTTTTGCATTAATTTTATTATTGCTTGTAATAAGAGTATTTATGCAATCACTCAATTTAAATTTAGATATTTCTTTTCCAAAAATTAAGGGTAAATTATCTACCTTAATAATATCTATTGTTTTTATAATGCTTACTATGTTAATGGGAGCTATTGTTTCAAAAAGTGGATCTTCTTTAGCTTGTGACATATGGCCATTATGCTCTAATGATGGCTTAAGTATATTTCAACATAATAAATTTATACACATTATTCATAGGGTATTAGCTATTATTTCAGCAATAAGTATTTATTTTGTTGTTAAGTCGTACAGAGATACTAGGCAATATAAAATGATTTATATATTACTCAATATATTAGTCGCAGTAATAGTATTACAAATATTAATAGGGGCTACAGTTATATTTACAGAATTAAATATGTATATTGCAATGTTGCATCAATCTTTAGCAGTTATATTATTTATGATGCTTTCTTTTTTATTTTGGTTTACCTTACAAATAAATTATAAAAATAAATATTAAAGATATTTTATTTAATATATTTTGGGTAAATTAATGAATTATATTTCTACCAGAAATAAATATAATATTTCTGATAATAATTTTAGTAAAATTACTATGGAAGGTTTAGCTCCTGATGGAGGACTATACGTACCTGATAACTTTCCATTTCTAACATCTAAAGAAATATATAAAATGGCTAACTTAAGTTATTCAGAATTATTTACTGAAATAATTTATAAATTTTGTGGAAGTTGCGTAAATAAGTCTGAAATTTATGAAATTGCTAGAGATTCATATAAAGATTTTGAGGGTAAGGATTTAGCTCCACTAACTGATTATAATGATAATATAAAAATATTAGAACTATACCATGGTCCAACATTAGCTTTTAAAGATTTTGCTTTACAGTTTTTAAGTAGAATTTTTAATTTATTCTTAGAGAGAAGTAATAAAAATATAAATATAATTGGAGCAACCTCTGGAGATACTGGTTCAGCTGCAATTGAAGCGTTTAAAAATAACCCAAGAGCTAATATAATCATATTACACCCTAAAGATAAAGTTAGTGAATTTCAAAGAAGACAAATGACTACTATTAAAGCTAATAATGTTTTTAACATTGCTTTAGATGGAAATTTTGATGATTGCCAAGCAATAGTTAAAAAACTTTTAGTTGATATTGAATTTAATGAAAAGTATAAACTTGCGTCAATTAATTCTATTAATTGGGGAAGAGTCTTAGCCCAAGTAGTTTATTATTTTTATTCTGCATTAAAGGTATTAAAACATAATAATTTAGAAAGTATAAACTTTTCTGTTCCAACAGGAAATTTTGGAGATGCATATGCAGGATACATTGCAAAAAAAATGGGATTACCAATTAATAAAATTATTATTGCAACAAATAGTAATGATATTTTATCAAAATTTTTTCAGACTGGAATTTATAAAGTATCAAAAGTAGTGCCTACTTTAAGTCCATCAATGGACATACAAGTTGCAAGTAATTTTGAAAGGCTTTTATTTGAATGTCTTGATTTTAATCCATCTTTAGTAACAAAATATATGACTAAGCTTAGTACTCATGGATCCTTTGAAATAAGCAAAGAAATATTAAGTCAATTAAATAAGACTTTTATAGGAGTAGGTGTGAATGATAATATTACAATAGAACGTATTAAAAGTTGTTATAGTGAAAAAAATATTATCATAGATCCCCACACATCTGTTGGTCTTGAAGCTGCCTGTAATTCAAATTTAGAAGAGTTATGTATTGTTTTATCTACAGCACATCCAGTTAAATTTTCTACTGCTGTAAATAAGGCAATAAATATTACACCTAGCTTACCAAATAAATACAAAAATATTTTTTCTTTAAAGGAAAAATATCAATTTATGCCTAATGATCTAAATGAGATTAAAAATTTTATATCTATTAACTCAAGTTTGTAATTATTTAAAATTAATATTGAGTATTTAATATGAGCAAGTATAAATTTAAAAACATAAAACCTAAATCATTCAAGGGCAACCGACTTAAAAAAATAGCATATGCTTTTAGAGGTTATTTTCCTCATAATTATATTGAAAGTGATAGAATTATTATTCGTCATCCCCGTAGAAGAGACTGGAGATCCTGGGTTAATTTAAGAAAAGAATCATATAAATTTTTATATAAATGGGAGCCTTTTTGGGAAATTGAGCACTGTAATAGGAGTAATTATATGAAGCAATTAAGGTTGCAAAGATCAAAAGCTGCATATGATCAAGCATATTCTTTTTTATGTTTCAATAAAAATAATAAGGAATTAGTGGGTGGTATAAATATTTCTAATGTACAAAGAAGCGTTATACAGACTTGTAATATTGGTTATTGGCTGGGAGAATCACACATTAAAAAAGGTTATATGGAAGAGTCTATGCGTAGTATTATTCCGTATATATTTAAAAACTTAAAAATTAATAGAATTCAAGCACTTACTTTAGAAAATAATTTTAGTTCTAGAAAACTTTTAGAAAAAATAGGTTTTAAGAATGAAGGAGTTTTAAGAAAAGCAATGAAAATTAATAATATTTGGGAAGATCATATATTATATGCGCTATTAAATAATGATAATAGTTAATTTTTATTTTTTTTAAAAATACATTATGAAAAGAATTTTTTATTTATCTATATATTTATATATATTCATTTCTATAAACATATCTAATGCTCAAGAATATAATGTCTTTAAAGAAGATATGGTTGAAGTAAGTTTTATTTCATCAGTTACAAAAGTTACAGAAGAAAAATTTTACTTGGGTTTAGAATTTAAATTAGAACCTGGATGGAAAATATATTGGAGACAACCTGGAGATTCAGGAATGCCTCCTACTTTAGATTATAAGGATTCAGTAAATTTAAAGTCAATTGAATTTAAATGGCCATTTCCAATAAAAGAATATGAAGCAGCAAATTTATTGACAAATATTTATAAAGGCGAAGTAGTAATTCCATTGGAAGTTACGGTCAACGATCATAAAAAGCCTCTGAATTTAAAGGCGAAATTAAACTTTCAAGTATGCAAAGATATTTGTATACCATTTGAGACAAATTTATTCATTAATGTAGATTCAGGTAAATCAAACTTTACTGATTATTTTCATAAAATAGAAAAAGCTTTATCAAAAGTACCAGTAGATCACAAAACAGTGGGTATTAAGAATATTTTAATAAATAGAGTTTCTTACAATTCCTTAATTTTTTCATTAGAAAGTTTAGTTGATATTGAAGAAGGTGAAATTGAAGTATTTTTAGAAAATAAAGATGAATATATAAAAGTTAATGAAATTAATATTAATGAAAATGTAGATAATAAAATTTCTGCCAAAATTATATTAGATAAAGATATAAGTCATTTAAATGAACTGGATATAATATTTGTTAAAGGCAATTTAGCGGTAAATATTAAGGATATAAGAATTGAAAATGGTATTTCTAAAAGTATTTATTTAATATTACTAATTGCAATGATGGGAGGCTTAATTTTAAACTTTATGCCATGCGTTCTTCCTGTTTTAATATTAAAGCTTAATAGAATATTGAACACTGAAAATAAAAGTATTCACAATATACGATTTAATTTTTTATTAACTGCATTTGGAATTATTTCTTCTTTTATATTATTAGCATTTATAACATTATTTATAAAAGTAATTTCAGGGCAAGTGGGATGGGGAATTCAATTTCAGCAACCAATATTTTTACTTTTTCTAATATTTATTTTAATTATATTTTCATTGAATTTATTTGATAAAATAGAATTCAATCTACCAAATAAATTTAATACAAACATTAATAAATATTTAAATGGTAAAAGTAGTAGTGCAGCTTTTTTTGAAGGTGCATTAGCAACTTTGTTAGCAACTCCTTGTTCAGCTCCTTTTTTAGGTACAGCTGTAAGTTTTGCACTGTCATCTAATTTTTATACGACATTATTAATTTTTGTATTTTTGGGGTTTGGAATGTCACTTCCTTATTTTATATTCATATTATTTCCAACATTAATAAATATTTTACCTAAGCCTGGTAAATGGATGAATTATTTAAGGTATATTCTTGGTATAGGATTAATTTTAACAGCTGTATGGTTAAGTTATATTTGTGTTTCTATTACAGGATTATCTATTTTTATATATTCTATATCAGCTTTAGCACTTTTTTTACTTATTTTTTTCAGGTTATATTTAATAAAAAAGTATTTAATTTTAATTTTAATCATAATATTAGGTAATATATATATATCATATAATACTGATTATTTCGATTATGATTTTTCTAACAGTAATCAAGAAGAGTGGCTAAATTTTGACAATATGGAATTACAAAACCTCATTAATCAAGGAAATACGGTATTTATAGATATAACTGCAGATTGGTGTATTACCTGTAAAGCAAATAAAATATTAGTGTTAAATAGTAAAGAATTTAAAAGGTTAATTAGGGAGAATAAAATAATATTAATGAAAGGCGACTGGACAAAGCCAAATGATGAGATTAATAAATTTTTACAAAATGCAGATAGATATGGAATTCCTTTTAATGCATTATATAATTTCAATTTCCCTAATGGATTATTATATTCAGAAATATTATCACTAGAAGATATCAAGGAAAGCTTGACTAAATTGCATACTAGTAATGCAAAATAATATCAAAATATTTATAGATATATTTAATTATATTTAGTAAAATAACTATTAAACATTTAGGAGATTAATATATGACTATTTCAGTAGGTAGTGAAGTGCCATCGGGCATATTAAGGGGTATGGACTCTAAGGGAGTGTATACTATTAAAGTAGATGAACATTTTAAAAATAAAAAAATAGTCTTATTTTCACTGCCTGGGGCATTTACTCCTACATGCTCTGCAAAGCATTTACCGGGTTTTGTTGAATATTCTAATGATATTAAGAATAAAGGTGTAGATGAAATAATATGTATAGCTGTTAATGATCATTTTGTAATGAATGCCTGGGAGAAGGATCAGAATTCTAAAGGAAAGGTTATTTTATTAGCTGATGGAAATGGTGAATTTACAGAAGCTATGGGCTTATTAATGGACAGATCAAATTTTGGCTTAGGCCTTAGAGGTAAAAGGTTTGCTATGATTGCTGAAAATAATATCATTACTCATTTAGCAGTTGAAGAGGGTGGAGAATTTAACGTTTCAAGTGCTGAAAGTATATTAAAAGTTTTAGGCTAAATATTTAAAGATCTTTAATTGCCTCTGTAGCAAGTTTATCAGCAATATCATTTTCAATATTACCAGAGTGTCCTTTGACCCAGTTCCAAGAGATATTATGTTTTTGAGATAATATATCTAGTTCAACCCATAGGTCCTTATTTTTTACATCGTTCTTTTTGCTATTTTTCCAATTATTTTTTTTCCAACCTGTAATCCAGTTGGTAATTCCCTCTTTAACATATTTACTATCAGTGTATATATTAATTTTCGATTCTGTATCTATATATTTTAAAGCTTCTATTACAGCCATCATTTCCATTCTATTATTTGTTGTATTTTTCTCTGAACCAGAAATTTCTTTAGTTGAACTGTCATATTTAATTAGAGCTCCCCATCCACCAGGGCCTGGATTCCCAGAGCATGCGCCATCAGTCCATATATTTATAATTATCTTTTCATTCATAATTAATAC
>Ga0111541_10000717_pt1 | contig 10828 bp, 12 predicted proteins | sample Knorr_S7_td_DCM__FD_83039 | JGI IMG/M metagenome (GOLD analysis project Ga0111541, IMG submission 83039) | Marine microbial communities from Southern Atlantic Ocean transect - Knorr_S7_td_DCM_ad_131m_LV_B (version 2) (version 2) | ecosystem: Environmental > Aquatic > Marine > Oceanic | place...
ATTTATAAATAGGCAGATTCATTTTCATAGACACTAAAACTTCATCCACTATGCTCGCTTCATGCTGTCCATCACCAGCTAAAAATACTACATTTTTTTTATATTTATGTATTTCATACATAAATCTGACAGCGCATCTTGATCCATTAGCACAGAGAGTTTCCCAAGATCCATCTGAGTTATAATAATCTAATTTAAAATCATAAGATCTATGTTGCGATACAATAAATAGCCCATCAGAACCAATCCCATTATGTCTATCGCAAAGACGCCTAACAAGGCTATTAATAGAGCATCTTTTTGGGAGATGTTCTGATAAAATAAAAATAAAATCATTACCATTTGCACTGGCCTTGGAAAAAGGAATTTTCATAGAAGTTATTTAAATGTTTATCCTTAAAATATAAAACTGTTAATTTTCTATCATATAAATTATACAATTCAATGGAATTATCTAAATACGAAATAATTATTAGAGCATGGAATATTATTAAAGAGCATCTACCATTACTAGTGCTTACAGTATTATTCATGTTTACATTAAATATAATTTTTAGTGTAGTACAAGATAAAATAATGGTGCAGACCACTTATCGTTCAATTATTTTTATAAGTGCAGCCTTTCTTTTTCAAGCTGGTTTAAATCTAGGTATGATTAGAATCAGCTTGAATATGATTAATAAGAAAAATGTTTATTTTTCATTATTATTTAGCAGTTTTCATATGCTAATTCCATCTGTTCTGGCCTCGCTAGTATATATATGTATTTTATTCATTGCAGCTCTGCCAGGCTTACTATTATTGATTTATAGTTCTGGAGGTATAGCTAGTATTAATATTTTTTCTATTTTAAGCATCATATTGCTGATAGCCCCTGCTACATATTTGTCAGTAAGGTTCCAATTTTATAATTATTTTTTAATTGATGAAGAGTGTGAAATTATAGAATCTTTGAAAAAAAGCGCCAATATATCACACGGCCATATATTAGAATTATTTGTAATAGGAGCAATGCTATCAATAATCACTTTAATTTCCATTATACCGCTTGGACTTGGACTTTTAATTTCTATACCACTATCAACAACAACCTTGACCTATATATATATGGTTTTGTCAAAAAAAATACATATTAATAAATAGGCAGTACAAATGATTTTTCAATCAAAAGAAAAATCAATTATTATTTTTGAAGTAAAAGGATTTCATTTTTAACCATACTCATAAGAGAATCAAGATTTTTACTTGAATATTTATCTACATAAATAGGGGATCCTATCTTCATAGCAATTAATCCTGGCTTGATCCACCATCTATTTTTTGGTTTACATGAAAACGCACCAGAGACGCCAATTGGAAGTATAGGAGTTTTTGTATTAATGGCCATATGAAAGGGGCCCTTTTTAAATGGAAGCATAGTACCGTTAGTAGTTCTTGAGCCTTCAGGCAGGATACCAATATGTATCTCTTTTTGTAAAACAGCTTCAGCCATAGAAATACTATTAATTGCAGATTGTATGTTATCTCTTTCTATAGGAATTGCATTTACCCTGTGCAATAATAACGATAAAATGGGATATTTAAAATTTTCTATAGCCGTTACACCGCTCCACCTCCCATTGACAATTAATGGAAAAAGAAAAATATCAAGAAAACTAGAATGATTCATCATGATTATAAATGTACCTTTTTTAGGAAAACTCCCTGATATTTTGATTATTGCTCCAAAAGAAAGCAAAATTAAACGACAAAAGAATTTAGAAAGCGAATAAAATAATGGAAGATAAAACAGACCTATAAACAATAGCACAATAGAGGAAAGTACAAAAACGGGACCCGCAATTAAGTAAAAGATAATAGAAAATAATTTATATATAATCATTTAACAGGACTTAAGTCATTAAATAATTTTTTTGAAGCGCTTGGAAAGGCCAGGGCATCAAGATTATTAGGTTTTATCCATTTAAAATCAGCACAATCAAGAGCGATAGTTTGACCCTTGATATATTTACAATTATATGCTTTCATTATAATTTTAAAATGAGAATATGAATGCTTAATTTCTTTAATATATGATACTGGTAAAACATCTATATTTAACTCTTCTTTTGCCTCCCTTATTACACAAGACTTGGGCGTCTCGCCTTTTTTAATTTTTCCTCCTGGAAATTCCCAAAGCCCAGCTAGTAACACATTTTTTTTTCTTTTTGAAACTAATATTTTATTTTTTTTCCAAATAACGCCGATAGCAATATTAAAAACGGGTCGCTTTTTCCTTTTAGTTAGTTTAGGATATTTATAAACTAGATTATTTATTTTGGCCAAACACTGTTTCTGTATTGGGCAAATATTACACTTTGGTTTAGAAGGCTTACATATATCACGGCCCAAGTCCATCAATGCTTGATTAAAATCTCCTGGCGATTTTAGATCAATAATTTTATTAAGATAACTCAATATTGATTTCCGAGATTTTGGAAAACGCTCCTTAATTATTTTAAGTCTCGAAACCACTCGAACAACATTTCCATCTATTGCAGGAACTGGCTGAGAATAGGCTATTGACATAACAGCGGCAGCAGTGTAGGGCCCAACCCCTGGGAGCTCCATGAAATCTGCTAATCTAGTGGGTACCTTGCCGTCATATTTTTCTAACACAATTTGACATGCTAAGTAAAAATTTTTAACACGCCGGTAGTATCCAAGTCCTTCCCATAGCTTTAATAAATCATCAAATTTAGATTTAGCAACAGATTTCAGAGTTGGATGTTGTGATAGCCAATTTATATAATATGGTGTAGCGGTTATAACCTGAGTTTGTTGGAGCATAATTTCAGATAACCAAATTTTGTATGGATCATGCGTTTTTCTCCATTCATAAATTTTTTTAGTTTGATTATACCATATTAATAAATCATTTGTTAAACTACCGCTTTTCATTTTACTTGCTATCATTAAAGCATTGTAAAGACCATGTTATATTTTCTAAAGTATTTATAAAAACTTGCTGATCTTCTTCACATATTTGCTTAAAAATTATGGAATACTCTTTTTGTAACATCTTTTCTAATTTATCAATTGTTTTTATCCCACTAGATGTCAAAATAATATTTGTAATTCTCTTATCAGTTTTGTCTGATTTTTTAGTTATATAGTTGCGTATTTCTAAATTTTTAATATTTCTTGTCATTGTACTATTATCTAATCCCATTTTTAATGACAACTGAGACATAGTAATGCCACCGTATGGTATGGCTAGTAACTGCAGAGCCTGAGATGCTGTTAAATTCAACTCTGAAGCCTTGTTTCGCACAAGAGCATTAATATAAATTGTGATTTCATTTAAATGTTCAGACACATCCATAGTTGTATATTACAACATTATTTTTAAGATTGCAATAATTCGCTAATATAGTCTATTGTGATTTCATCTAAATGGCTAATAACCCGATGAGCAATTTGTAGTTTGCTATCAGGAACAGACCCTCTTCTTGCGATTACACGTGCCCCAGCACTTAATGCTGCTCTAATGCCCTTTACAGAATCTTCAATTATAATTGTATTATTAGGGGCAACATTAAAATAGTTCATCATTTTAATATATGGGTCAGGAAATGGTTTGTTTCTTATAGCTTCTTCTCCAGAAATCATATGTTTAAAATAAGAATCTAAATGAATTAATTTGTTAATTTTATTAAGCATATGCTTAGGAGCAGCAGTTACAAGCCCCATTAGATAGTCCTTGTTAATTCTTTGATGTAATGACTTAAAACCCGGTACGAAGGGTATTCTGCCATTAAACTCCTTGGCGACGTATTGACGTCCTTTTTTTATAAAGACATCTTTGTCCTCTTTGATATTATATCGCGCCATGCTCAATTTATAAAAATCACGTTCAGAAGAACCCCTAAACAGAGACCAATCTTCTTGTGGTATTTCTATTCCATACTCTGTAAATAATTTAATCTCGGCCTTAGTATATAATGGCTCCGTATCAATAGTAACGCCATCCATATCAAATAATATTGCAGTTTTTATTCTTTTCATTATAAGCTATATAATAAATAAAGATGCTCTTTATAAAAAATTAATATTTTATTCCATTCTTCATCAGTAGCGCCATGTCCTAAAATTTTTGTATGATCCATATGATATGTTTTGCCTATTTGCCAAACACCAGCCTTAAGATTCTCATCTAAAGGCTTATTTTTCTCACCAAAAGGATGTGACATGGATACAGTATTTACAATTCCATCATTTTCATACCAAGATTGATTAAGCACGTCACTATAAGTACCCATAAGCTTGGCTGTAGGCCAATGCCTAAACGCTGTCTCTTTGGTTGGTGTGTGTGTGTGGCTGTCTGATGAAAGCTTGGTAGAAGATGTACTATATGTAAAATAATAGGTAAGTGAATCAGTTTTATATTGGGAATTAAAAAGCATAGATCCCTCTAGGGATAGGCCCCAGGTACAATTATTCTTTGGATCCATAATTTTAGAATTACTAATTCTTTGATAGTAAGTAATTATATTTTCTCCTTTCACTTTATTTAACCCCCAATGCTCTAAGTCAAAATTATAATAATTATTAAATACATCTAAATTTATACCATGGTAATATGGGATAAAAGACAGGGATATTTCTAGCATGCTAGACATAATTGGAATTAATGTAGTTCCATTATGAGGAGTAGAAATTGTGGTAATACTTGCTATCCACCCAGTCAGGTTATTTGCTAATAAATAAGAAGATTCATGTTTATCAACACTTGTAAGGAGTTTTTCTAACATTTTTGCTGTTTGTCCGCCCTGGCTATGCGCTATAATATGAACAGGATTATTTGAATCCCAATTATTATAAAATCCCTCATATAATTTGCTTTTTGGCAACTGTTCTGTATTGAGGGCTGTAGATCTCTTTTCCCCATAATCAAGTTGCCCTCCTTTAATTTGATAAAAAACTTCTATAGCTCTATCGTAATTGGTTGATATTGGACCTACAGAAACGGTATATATTTCATAATGATTTTGTTTAAGCTCAGATTCTAAATCATAATTTCCGCCCCAATAATAATATCCACTTAATTCGTCACGCCCCCAACCCATAAAACCGTGAATAAGCACAACGGGAAAGTTGTTTTGGCTAAAAGCAAACACAAAAAAAACAATCAACAAATAAAAATCAAAGCTACTTTTTTGCATTAATAATGATTATTTTAATTTATAAATACGTTCCAAAATGGGTGGGTGAGAATAGTGTAAATAGATAGTTAACTGGCTAGGATTTAAAGTACCCAAACTAGTTACTGTTAATTTTTTTAAACTATTAATTAAATGCTTACCTGTTCCTAATTGCTCTTTAGCATATGCATCTGCTTCATATTCATGTTTTCTAGAAATCATATTCATTAAAACTGATAAAACTAAATTAATTGGCGAGTAAAGTATAGAAAAAAATAACAAACTAGCATATATAGAAAAATATTCCATTCCAAAAACTTGAAATAATAAATTATTATTTAAAAAGAGAGATAATAGAAAAAATAATAGTGTCATTTGAAATGTTGAAATCATAATATTTTTAATATTATGATTTTTTTTATAATGACCTATTTCATGGGCTAATATTGAAACTACTTCGGGAACAGAATGATTTTTTATTAAAGTATCATATAATGCAATTCGTTTTATTCTTCCAAGGCCTGAAAAATAAGCATTAGATTTTGTTGTTCTTTTTGATCCATCCACAACATCAATTTGATTTACCGGAAATTTAACTTTGTTTATAAAGTACGTTATTTCAGTTTTTAATTTTCCATCCTCTAGAGGTGTAAAAGAATTAAATAAAGGCAAAATGAACTTTGTAAAGATTGGTTGCATAATCAACATAAATAGTCCGTTCACTATAGCAATATAAACCCAAGCAAAGCGTCCATATTTTTCAAAAAAATGGAGAACTCCAAATAAAAAAGCGCCACCAAAAATGCAAATTACAAGATACATTTTTAAGCGATCTAATATATATGTTTGGAGCGTGGTTTTATTAAATCCATATTTTTCTTCTATAACAAATGTTTTATATATAGAAAAAGGAAGCCCTAACACATCTTGTATAAAAAATATAATAGCAAAAAAAAACATTCCAGAAATAACAGGAGAAAAATTTAAACCTCTTATCCATAGATCTAAACTATTAAATAAACTAAAATAAATTACTGCCAACATTAAAAACATGCTAAATGAAGAGGTTATAAATGCAAGTTTACCATTATCACGAAAATATTTTTGAGATAAAGAATAGTTATTATTATCATAATAATCCTGAAATTCTTCTGGCACACTAACCGGCACCCTTTTTATATCTAAATATCGTGCAAAATTGTTTAAAAAATAATCCAGACACAAAGAGAATAGGATTATCCAATAATAAAAATTTATTTCCATGTTAATAAACTAATAAATAATGATTTTTTATGAGTTAAATATCTGTGAATCAATTAAATATATATTTATAATGCTATAAAACTAAATATAAAAATTATCAATAAACAGCTATTGGGTAAGTTAAGCTAATTTCCTGATATTATATTGTTATAATTAAGGTAAATTTTTAACAATTGTGTCATAAATTTGTAAAGAACTACCTGCATTCATATTGGTTTGATAATAATCACCCCACTGATGAAGAATTGTAAATCCTGCCTCAGTTAATAATTGATGCATTTTGGATGGAAAATACATGCGGACCGAAAAAGATCTTATATCGAAGTCTTTTTTCCCTTTGCTAGAAAAGTACCAAGTTATTTTGTTGATTTCTGTTTTTCTATTGTATTGATTTGTTTCTTCTACATAAATATTTTGTTTAGTTTTTGAATCAACATACTCTAATACAGGAAAACGCATATTTTTTGGACGATAGAGAAACAAAGGATCTGGGATATATATATCTATTATAAAGCGCGTTTTTGCATGCATATGATTTTTAACACATTGAAAAAAATCTAAAACATCTTCATCGGTTAATAAGTGTAGAAAAGAATTAAATCCAATGAAAATAAGATCATAATTAGTCTTAAAGTTAAAAGATCGCATATCGCCATAATGAATGGAAAAATGCCCTTTATATTTTGATAGTTTCTTTTGGGCAGAACGAAGAAATCTCTTTTCTATATCCATGCCAGTATATTGTGCGCCAGATCGCAATAAAGGCTCTGCGATTCTACCTGTTCCGCAGGCAAGTTCCAATACAGACCTGCCTGTTATTTCATCAAAAATGTTTAACCAAAAATCTAGGTCGTTTTTTTTCCACCAATGTATATTATCATATACTTGTGCTGAATAATAGATATTATTTTTTGTATTGTTCAGTTAGAAGAGTAATTACTTTAATTGTTTTATTTTGGATACAATATTTTTTCGTTCTGATTCAATAAGTTCCAAATCTATATTTTTTTGTTTTAGTATATCTAAAACATCTAGCGCCTGATGGTAGTGCTTTTGAGATTTTAAAACTTTAACCATAGTTAAAGTAGCCATTGATTTTTCTAAATTATATTTTATATTATTATCGCTAAGGGCAACCTTGTCTATTTTATCAGTTTTATTTGTTTGGGTATTTTTATTATTATTAGGTTTGGCAGGTAATTTTATTTTTTCTAGCCAACTATTACATTCTATATCATTTGGTAAAAAATCTAAAATTTTTTGAATGTACATATATATTGTATTAGGGCTTCTATTTAATTGAAATTCCAAATTAATTAATGTACGAATAGCAACAAAATTACAAGGTGTATCTAGAAGCAGTTGTTTTAGTAGTTTTTCTGCAACGATAAGCTTTTCTTCACATATTGCGATCTTAGCTAATATGAATTTAGCGATGTGATTTTCAGAATCATATTTCAAACCCGTGTTACATACCAGCTTTGCCCTTCGTAAATCTCCTTCTTGCATATATAAATTGGCTAAGACTGGAAAGTACGGAGAAGAAAAATCTTCCGCAAATAAGTTTTCTAGGCACTCTTTATTTGTTATATCTATTTTATTTTCCATTTATAAAGGAATATTACCATGTTTTTTCTTTGGATTGCTATCAACTTTTGTTGTCAACAAATCTAAGCCGCGAATCAAGGTATTACGTGTTTCACTAGGCTTAATAATATCATCAAGATAGCCACGACTAGCCGCGACATATGGATTAGCAAATTTATTTGTGTAATCATGCATTAATTGATCTGTTTTTTCTTTTGGTTTTTTAGATTTGGCAATTTCTTTTTTAAAAATAATTTCTACAGCTCCTCTGGGGCCCATTACTGCAATTTCTGCAGTAGGCCATGCATAATTTAAATCACCTCTTAGATGCTTAGATGACATTACGTCATATGCCCCTCCATATGCTTTTCTAGTAATTATGGTCAACTTGGGAATGGTTGCTTCTGCGTAAGCATATAATAGCTTTGCACCATGCTTAATTATTCCACGCCATTCTTGATCAGTACCAGGCAAGAAACCTGGCACATCTTCTAAGGTAACAATAGGTATATTAAAGGCATCGCAAAATCGAATAAAACGTGCCGCTTTTATAGATGCGCTGATATCTAATACACCGGCTAAATGATTTGGTTGATTTGCAATAATCCCTATGCTTTTCCCAGAAATTCTTGCCATGCCAATAATGATATTTTTGGCATATTCTTTTTGTATTTCAAAAAAAGAATTTTCATCAACTATGCTGTTAATAACTATGTTCATATCATAGGGTGTATTTGGGTTGCTGGGTATAATAGAATCAAGATTAGTTTGATTATTTTCATTAAATTGAAAAATTGGAGTTTTATCTAAATTATTAAGAGGCAAGTACGATAACAATTTACGAATATTAATCAGCACTTCAACTTCACTGTCATAAACAAAGTGGGCAACACCAGATTTAGATGCATGTGTTTTTGCACCTCCTAAACTTTCCATAGATACTTCCTCGTTTGTCACAGTTTTTACAACATTGGGACCGGTTACAAACATATGACTTGTTTGATTGGCCATAAATATAAAATCAGTTATTGCGGGAGAGTATACAGCCCCGCCGGCACATGGACCTAAAATAGCAGAAATTTGAGGAACAACACCAGATAACAAAGTATTTTTTAAAAAGATATCTGCATACCCTCCAAGGCTTACCACGCCCTCTTGAATTCTGGCACCCCCAGAATCATTTAACCCAATAATTGGACATCCTGTTTTTAAGGCCATATCCATTATTTTACATATTTTTTCTGCAAATGCTTCTGATAATGAACCCCCAAAAACAGTAAAATCATGAGCAAAAACAAAGACCTTTCTGTGATCAATATTGCCATAGCCGGTTATCACACCATCAGTTAATATTTTATTTTTTTCTAATGAAAAATCATGAGAACGATGAGTAACAAACATATCAATTTCAACAAACGAATTTTTATCAAGTAAAATTTCTAAGCGTTCACGTGCAGTGAGCTTACCTTTTTTATGCTGTGCTTTTATCTTTGCAGCACCACCACCACACTTAGCTTCAATACGTTTTTTTTCTAATTTATTTATTTCGATTTTCACGTACCCATTCCTGTATATATTCAATTGTCTCTTGTACTGGTGTACCTGGGCCAAACAGATTACCAACACCCAGTTTGTGTAAAGTTTTCATATCGTCATCAGGTATTATTCCGCCACCTGTAAGTAACACGTTGTTTAAGCCTGCCTGTGTCATTAACTCTATGACCTTACTAAATATTGTCATATGTGCACCACTTAGCACAGACAAAGCTATAACATCTACCCCCTCTTCAAGTGCTGCGTTCACTATCATGTCAGGAGTTTGTCTTAACCCAAGATAAATCACCTCCATTCCTGCATCTCGATATGCACGAGCTAATATTTTAATACCACGATCATGACCATCTAGGCCAGGTTTTGCCATAATAATTCTAATTTTATTATTCATAAATTTTATTTTATTTATTATTACAATCTATAATGATTGTAAATGGGCCATGATTTACTAGATGAACATCCATAGTCGCGCCAAAATGACCAGTTAAAACATTTAGTCCTAACATAGATAATGCTCTACAATAATTATTATAATATTTATTTGCATCATTTGGTTTTGCAGCATCAATAAAACTGGGCCTTCTTCCTTTTTTGATATTTGCATATAACGTAAATTGGCTTACTACTAAAATTTCTCCCTTAACATCCAGTATAGACAAATTCATGTTGCCTTGAAGGTCTTCATTTATTCTTAGCTGAGATGTTTTATTAATTAAGTATATTAAATCATCTTCTGTATCATTCTTATAAATACCTAGGAAAATTAAGTAACCAGATTTAATACTACTAACAATATTTTTTTTTACAACGACAGAAGCAGATGAAACTCTTTGAACAATGGCTCTCATAATAATTTAACTTATCCAAACATTATTGTCACCGCAAATAGAACGTAAATCAGATATAAATTTTTGATTAGGGTTCACATGTAACTGTCTAGATCGAATTTTTTGTACAGATCCATTTTTAGACTTTAAATGTAAGATTAAACCACACCTACCTTTATTATTATTTGCAAGTTGATTGATATTTTCTAGCAAGCCTTCATCAGTGTGGTTGATGTTCAATAGAATATTTATACATCTACTTAATTTTTCTCTTATTTCATTCAAAAGATATATTTCATTTGCAATTATTTTGAGTTCATCATGGGATTCGTTTTTATTAGATGGTTTTCCAATAAAAAACAAACAATTATCTTCTTTAAGAAGATTGCTGTACTTTTCAAAACAATCATTAAA
>Ga0111541_10000718_pt1 | contig 10822 bp, 13 predicted proteins | sample Knorr_S7_td_DCM__FD_83039 | JGI IMG/M metagenome (GOLD analysis project Ga0111541, IMG submission 83039) | Marine microbial communities from Southern Atlantic Ocean transect - Knorr_S7_td_DCM_ad_131m_LV_B (version 2) (version 2) | ecosystem: Environmental > Aquatic > Marine > Oceanic | place...
GCAGATATTGAAGACAGGAGTTTAATGAATCTTACTTTTGATCTTGTTGACAAAGATTTATCAAATAATTTTGATGCGCTTCTGGAAGCTAAAAATATTAGCGGGGTCAAAGGTCATAGATCAATTGGCGGATATAGAGCATCATTATACAACGCTTTACCAATTGAAAGTGTAGAGGTATTAATCAATTGTATGAAAGAACTTAAAAATTAAAATTAATAAATGATTTCATGAAAATATTAGCTAATGATGGTATTTCTATAACTGGAGTAAAGACTCTTAAAGCGGCTGGATTTGATGTCAGCACCGAAAATGTACCCCAGGATAATTTAATTGATCATTTAAATGAAAATAAAACTGAAGTACTTCTTGTTAGAAGCGCTACAGTTGTTAGAAAAGATCTTATAGACTCGTGCCCAAACATAAAGATTATTGGAAGAGGAGGTGTTGGTATGGACAACATTGATGTTGAATATGCTAGGTCAAAGGAAATTAAAGTAATAAATACACCTTCTGCCTCTTCGAGTTCAGTTGCTGAATTAGTTTTTTCTCATATTTTTTCTGGAATTAGATTTCTTCATGATTCTAATCGAAATATGCCTCTTCAGGGTGAAACAAATTTTAAATCACTTAAAAAATCTTATTCAAATGGATTTGAGATTAGGGGAAAAACAATTGGGATTGTTGGTTTTGGAAGAATTGGTCAAGAAGTTGCTAAAATTGCTCTAGGTTTGGGAATGAATATAATAGCCTTTGACAATTATGTAAAAGACGCTCTGATTTCGTTCTCTCTATATGACGGAGAAATTATTCAAAAAAAAATTATCACTAATAGTTTTAATGAAGTTTTATTAAAATCTGATTTCATTACTCTACACGTGCCGTCTCAAAAAAAGTATTTGATCGATAAAAGTCATTTTGGCTTGATGAAAAATACCGTTGGTTTTATTAATTGCGCAAGAGGAGGCGTTGTTAATGAAATGGATTTGTTAGAAGCCTTAGATAATGGTAAAATTTCTTTTGCTGGATTAGATACTTTTGAAAATGAACCTAATCCATCAGTCAAACTTTTGATGCACCCGAAAATTTCTCTTTCTCCGCATATAGGCGCAGCTACTTCTGAAGCTCAGGAGAGAATAGGTAAAGAACTTGCCGATCAAATCATATCTATTTATAAAAAATGATATGCTTGACAAATTAAAGAAAAGATGGGCGATTGAGTCTAATTTTCAACTGCTAATAATTTTTATTGTTTTTGGAATAACAGGTACATTATCTGTTTTTATTACCACACCGATTTTAGATTTTTTTGATTTCAAAAAGGAAAACTTTGAAAATTACGCATTGGGATATTTTATTTATTATACAATTAAATTTATCACGATTTTCCCTTTATATAACTTATTGTTAATTGCCATAGCTACTCTTTTTCTTCAATTTGAATTTTTTTGGAATTTTCAAAAGCGAATGTTTGCAAAAATGGGTTTTGGTTTCTTTTTTAAGAAGAGAAAAGACAATTAATTTATTTTTTCAATTTATCCTTAAAATCTGACATAAATTTTTTCAATTTTGGGTCAATAACGAGTCTACAATAAAGTTGACTTTTATTTTGATTGTAATAATTTAGATGATCAGTCTCAGCTATATAGAACTCTTCTTTTTGAGATACTTCAGTTACTATTTCTGAATTATAGACTTTTAAATTTTCAAGTTTTTTTATATAAAAATTGGCAGATTTTATCTGATCCCCATTTTCGCAAAAAATAATTGACCTGTATTGAGTCCCAATATCATTTCCCTGCCTATTTAATGTCGTAGGGTCATGAGTGCTAAAAAAAATTGAAAGAAGATTTTGAAAATCAATGACTTTATCTTGAAATTTAATCTCTATAACTTCAGCATGAGCGGTTTTGCCAGTGCATATCTCTCTATAAGTAGGGTTTTTAGTTACCCCACCCATATAGCCAGGTGTCACTTTTTCAACACCTATAACCTTTTGAAATATTGCTTCAGTACACCAAAAACATCCCCCTCCAAAGTAAACTATTGACATATAATATATTTGATTTTTATTTGTAAATATATTAAATCAATTGAATAAAAATAGTAATTTAACACGCTATGAATTCAATAATTTCTTGCAAAAATATTTATAAAAGTTTTTCCAACATTGAGGTATTAAAAGGCATTGACCTTAATATAAAAAAAGGCGAAATAGTATCTATTGTTGGCCCATCAGGATCTGGTAAAACAACGTTGCTTCATATATTAGGAACTCTTGAGAATCCGGATCCCGAAAGAAAGCCAGAATTGATAATTGATAGTCAATCTGTTATGAGATTAAATGATAATCAGAAAGCAATTTTAAGGAACAAAAAATTAGGATTTGTTTTTCAATTCCATGAGCTTTTACCTGAATTTACTGCTATAGAAAATATTTGTATGCCTTCCTGGATTTCAAAAAAAAACGGGGAAAGTATTAAAGAAGATGCTATGAATATTTTAAGTGAATTGGATTTACTGAAAATGGCAAATAAAAAGCCTGATGAAATGAGTGGAGGAGAAAGACAAAGGGTTTCTGTGGCTCGTTCGCTAATGAATAGCCCCAAAATTGTCTTTGCAGATGAGCCAAGTGGTAATTTAGACTCAAAAAACTCTAAAACCCTTTACAACTTATTCTATGAGGTAAGGAAAAAGATAGGATGTTCTTTTCTAATAGTTACGCATGATCTTAAAATTGCTGATATGTCAGACAGAAAAATAGTTTTAAAAGATGGAAAGATAATTAATGAATCATAAAGATTTAAAAGAATTCTTAGACGAAAAATCTTATCAATACCAAAATTCTAATTTCATAAAAGATGATCCTATAATTGTTCCTCATCAATACATAAAGAAAGAAGATATAGAGATTTCAGCTTTTTTAACAGCTACAATTTCTTGGGGAAGGAGGAAAAGTATTATAGATAAAGCATTCCTTATGATGGATATAATGTCAAATGAGCCCTTTGATTTTATTATCAATCACAGTAAAAACGATTTGAAAGATCTTAATTTGTATTGTTATAGAACCTTTAATAATATAGACCTTAAGTTTTTCGTGACATCTTTGAAGAATATTTATAAGAATTTCGGTGGTCTTGAAACTATTTTTTCTAGTGATAATAATTCTCAAAATATTCAAAAAAGAATCCATGATTTTAAATCAATTTTTTTTTCTATACCCCATGAAAAAAGAACTCAAAAACACATATCTGATCCAATAAAAGGTTCTGCAGCAAAAAGGATAAATTTGTTTTTGAGATGGATGGTTAGATCAAAATCTAATGGTGTAGATTTTGGAATTTGGAATAATATAAAACCTTCACAATTATCTATCCCATTAGATATTCACTCAGGAAATGTAGCTCGTAAACTAGGGATTTTAAAAAGAAGACAAAATGATAATGTAGCTGTTATGGAATTAGACAGAAAATTAAGAATATTTGACCCATATGATCCTGTAAAATATGATTTTGCCCTTTTTGGACTAGGAATTTATGAAAATTTTAAATAATTTTTTTTTACCACTCCCCTTTTCTAAGAATACTTTTCTAATTTTGTGGTGTATTCTTTTTTAAATGAAAGTACTTCTTAAAAATGCTATTATAAATGACCCAAATAGCAATTATCATTTAAAAAAACACGATGTATTAATTTTCGAGGATAAGATTGTTGAATTAAAATCTAAAATCGAAGATGAATCAGCGAAAGTCATTAAATTAAAAAATCTTAATATTTCCCCTGGCTGGTTCGATTCTGCGGTCTCTTTTGGCGAACCTGGTTATGAAGAACGAGAGACTATCTCTAATGGACTAGAAGTTGCTGCCAAAAGCGGTTTTACTAAAATCTTATTGTCTCCAAACTCAAATCCTAGAACTGATAACCATTCAAACGTAAGCCATTTAATTAAAAAAGCTCAAAGTAAAACTACTTCTTTGTATCCTGTTGGATGTTTATCACTAAATGCTGAGGGACAAAAAATGTCACAGCTTTATGATATGAAACAGGCTGGTGCAGTTGCTTTTGGCGATTACAAAACACCTATTGTAAATGCAAATTTTTTAAAAATCGCTCTTGAATATTCTCAAAGTTTTAACGGTTTAATTTTATCCTATCCTTCAAATCATAAAATCGATAATAATGGAATGATAAATGAAGGCCTTGTTAGCGCTAAAATTGGAATAAAGGGTATGCCAGACATCTCTGAATCAATTCAAATTTCAAGAGATATACAAATTTTAGAATACACGGGTGGAAAATTGCATATTCCATTCATTAGCTCTAGACGCAGTCTAGATTTAATTAGAACTGCTAAGAAAAACAAATTAGATATAACCTGTAGTGTAGCCCTGCCACACCTATTATTTTCAGAAGATGATGTTGAACATTTTGATTCAAATTTTAAAATTTTTCCACCTTTGCGCTCAAAGGATGATAGGATAGCCCTAAAAGAAGGGCTTTTAGAAGGCGTTATTGACATGATTTGTTCTATGCATGAACCTATGAACATTGAGAGTAAAAAACTAGAATTTGATTTAGCATTACCAGGAACTATTGGATTAGAGGCTTGTTTCGGTGTTTTGATGAACTTATTTCCATTAAATAAAGTTTTACATTTCTTAACTAATGGTGCCAAGAGATTTAATATTAATACTCCTAGAATAGAACCTGGCTCAAATGCGGATATAACTCTTTTTAACCCAGATGATCATGGCATTTTAAAACTTGAAAATCTTTACTCTACATCTAAAAATTGTGCTTTTATTGATCAGGAGATGACTGGCAAGGTATATGGCTCATATAACAATAGTATATTAACTCTTGTATAACGTATACAATTATTCAATGTTAGAATATAAAATAAGGAAATCTGCTATAGAAAATCAAAAAAATCCTTCAATCATTTTATTACACGGTTATGGAAGTGATGAAAATGATTTATTTTCTTTTGCTGAGTACTTACCTAAAAAATACACTATAATCTCCCTGAGAGCACCATTTGAAACCCCTATGGGAGGATATTGTTGGTTCTCAATTAATTTTAATAATTCTAATGAAAAATGGTCTGATCATAAACAAGCCTATCAATCCATATTAAATTTAGAATCTCAAATAGACTTTTTTATTCAAAAATATAACCTAGAACCTGATCAAATAGATTTATTAGGCTTTAGCCAAGGAGCAGTTCTATCATGGACTCTATTATTAGATTTTTCAATTAAAATAAATAGAGCTGTTTGTTTAAGCGGGTATATAGATAAGTCTTTATTGAAAGAAGATATATATTCATATAGAGATATTATTGCATATTCATCTCACGGAACCAATGATCCAGTTATTCCTTTTGATTGGGCCAAAACAAGTATTGAGTCATTAAAAGAAAATAATCCTAATGTTATTTTTAATAGTTTCCAAGACGCTCATAATGTTTCTCAAGAGAATTTTCAAAGTATTTTGAACTGGTTATAACCTAGACTTATAAATATTTATAAGTTTATTTCCATTCCATCATACGCTAAAAAAATGTTTTCAGGTAATTTTTTAGATACTTCCTTATGAAAACCTAGCTGATTACTAATATGAGTAAGAAAAGTTTTTTTAGGATTTATAGCCTTAATAATCTCAATGGCTTCAATTAAATTTAAATGAGATGGATGACTTTCCAATCGAAGAGCATTAATTACAAGAACATCTAGATTTGAAAGTTTTTGGATTTCGTTAGAACTAATTGTTTTAACGTCTGTTAAATAAGCAAACTTATCAACTCTAAAACCTAAAACAGGTAATTTTTGATGCATCACCTCTATTGGAATAATTTCTTTATTTGAAAGGTAAAATGATTCATTCTTTTTTATAGTATTTATATTAAAAGAGGGGGATCCAGGATACTTTTGATTTAGGTTAAAAATATATGGATAATATTTATTTAAACTCTCGATTAATCGTTTGGTCCCATAAATTTGAATATTACCCTGTCTATAGGAATAGGGTCTTAAATCATCTATTCCTCTAATGTGATCAGCATGTTCATGAGTAAAAAGTATACCATCTATTTTGTTACATTTTATGTTCAACATTTGTTGTCTAAAATCAGGTCCGCAATCAATTAAATATTTATTATTATCCCATTCAATCATTATTGAAGATCTCAACCTTTTGTCTTTCGGGTCATTGCTTAGGCAAACTGGATGATTACTTCCTGGTATAGGTATACCCTGTGAGGTTCCAGTTCCTAAAAAAATTATTTTAATCATTGATTAATTTCAAAGTTAAATATTTGTAAAGATATCAATGAAACTTTGTAATTTTGAACACAAAAGTTTATATGACCATAAAACTACCTGGAGATAAAGATTTTGAATCTAGACCATCCATTGCAACAAAAGCACTAAAAATTAATTTAAACGAAAACATATATGGCACTTTTGCTGAAATTGGCGCTGGTCAAGAAGTAGCTAGACATTTTTTTAGCGTAGGCGGGGCTTCTGGCACAATCGCCAAGACAATAAGCGCATACGATAAAAACTTTAGTGATAAAATTTATGGTGAAGAGTCTGATGGACGTTATGTAACTGAAACTAGACTAAAACGTATGCTAGATCATGAAATGAGCCTTCTTAAAGACCGTATTCCAAGAAAAGATAATCCAAACAAAATGTTTTTTACGTATGCTAATACTGTAGCAACGATTAATTATTCAAAGAAATTCAAGGGACATGGTTGGATGGGAATTCGATTCCAGGCAGTTCCTAAACAGGACTTTAGTGAAATAATCATACATGTTCGTTTTCACCAAAGTGAAGCTAGATTTCAACAAGAAGCCCTTGGTTTGATGGGACTTAATTTAATTTATGGATCTTTTTACAAACATGATGAGCCAAAAAAGCTACTTAAATATTTGTATGATCATATTGATAAAGATGCTATTGAAATTGATACAATTAACTTTTCAGGCCCTCTTTTTAAAAATGTTGACAATAGAATAATGAGTCTAGAGTTAATAAAAAATGATATGACTGATGGTGTTATGTTTGATTCTAATGGCAATAATATTCTCCCTGCAAGAGTCCTTTATAAAAAAAACATTCTTGCTTTGAGAGGAAGTTTTCGGCCCGTTACTAAAGTTAATATTGATATGTTTGAAAAATCTTATGATATTTTTATTAAAGAATCAGATGTTCAGCAAAACAAGACAGAGGTGATTTTTGAAATTACCCTATCCAACCTCCTTTCAGAAGGCGAGGTTGACGAGAAGGATTTCATGGACAGAGCAAAGCTTTTATGTTCCTTAGGTCACACGGTTCTTATTTCTGATTATAAGGAATATTATAAACTTGTCAGCTATTTCTCAGAATATACTAAAGAAAGACTAGGCCTTACAATGGGTGTAAACAATTTTGTTCAGATTTTTGACGAGCAATATTACAATGATGTTGATGGCGGGATTTTAGAAGCATTTGGAAGAATGTTCCACAATAATTTGAAAGTTTACCTTTATCCTCAAAAAGATATTGATTCAGACGTTATAACGACATCAAATAATTTAAAGCTTCACCCAAGGATGAAAGAATTTTATAAGTTTTTTAAATATAATGGTAAAATTGTTGACATTTTTGACTTTAACAAAGAATACCTATCAATTTTTTCTAGAGATATTCTCTCAAAGATAAAGTCAGGTGATAATAGTTGGAAAAATAAACTTCCTAAGGGAATAGCCGAGATGATTATAGCTGATAAGATGTTTGGCTGGAAAAAATAAAAATAATTTTACAAAGTCTTTAAGATTTCTAAAACTTGTTCGGCATGTTCTTTTGTTTTAACCTTATCTATAACTTTTTTTATAACTGCATTTTCATCAATTATAAATGTTGTCCTTAAAATCCCTTCATATTCTCTTCCCATAAATTTTTTGGGACCCCAAACACCAAATAAATTTATCACTTCTTTTTCTGAATCAGCAATTAGAGGAAAATTAAGCTGAAATTTATCGGAAAAAGATTTTTGTTTTTTTTCAGTATCAGCACTAACGCCAAGAATTGAATAACCAAGTTGGGAAATTTCTTTATAGTTATCCCTGAGACTACATGCTTCGGCTGCACAACCAGGAGTATCTGCTTTTGGATAGAAAAAAACCACTAATTTCTTCCCTTTGTACTGCGAAAAATTTATAATTTTTCCAGAATCGTCTTTGCATGAAAAATCAATTACTTTATCTCCTATTTTTAGCATTTTATATCAATTATTAAATTTATAACCAAATAACAAAAAATATTGTGAATAAAAAAGAGAAGATCAATTATACTATAAAAAAGCTTGATAAGCTTTATCCCAAAGTTTCAGTTCCATTAGATCATGAAGATCCCTATACTTTATTAATAGCAGTTATTCTCTCTGCCCAGAGTACTGATGTAAGGGTAAATCTTATTACTCCCAAGCTTTTTTTTAAAGCTAAAACACCTTATCAAATGATCAAGTTAAGCGTAGATGAGATTAGGGAAATCATTAAACCTGTTGGACTTTCTCCAATGAAAGCAAAAGGGATTTATGAATTATCTCATATTTTAATAAATTCTCACAATGGTAAAGTTCCAAGATCCTTTGAAGAATTAGAAGCCTTGCCTTCAGTTGGTCATAAAACAGCTAGTGTAGTAATGTCTCAGGCTTTTGGCGTGCCAGCGTTTCCAGTTGACACACATATCCACAGATTAATGTATAGATGGGGTTTTTCAAGCGGAAAAAATGTTTTGATAACGGAGAGAGATGCCAAAAGATTATTTCCTAAAGATAGATGGAAGGATATGCATATTAAAATGATATGGTATGGAAGAGAATACTCTCCAGCAAGGGGATGGAGACTTGAAAATGATCCAATAACTAAAAAAATTGGCAGAAAAAAAGTTATTTATCAACACAACAGGAAATAAATTAATCTTCTAGCAATGTATGTTTTTTTGACTTTTTTGATCTAGTTGAATTATAAGATTTTGAAAAAGCTAAAATCCTTTTAATAACAAGTTTTCTGGGACCATTTAAATCTTTAGAATTAACTTTTGAGTAGTTTTTTACCATTAATATTGTTTAGTTATAATTATAACGGCAAAAAGTAGATAAAATTATCTAATGACTTAAGATAATTTGATTATCATTTATCATTTTTCTTAAGTTAATTATAGCATATCTCATTCTACCTAATGCGGTATTAATGCTTACCCCAGTATTTTCAGCAATTTCTTTAAAACTCATATCTCTGTATAGACGCATAATCACAACATCTTTTTGATCTGAAGGTAATTCTTCTACAAGAACTTGTAAATCACTTGACACTTGATCTTTTATAATTGATTTTTCGGCATTTAGAGAGGAATCTGATAAATTTTGAAAAATATCGTAATCATTATTACTTTCAAATTTTGGGATTCTATTATTTCTTCTAAAATGATCAATTACAAGATTATGAGCAATTCTCATAATCCAGGGCAAAAACTTGCCTTCCTCATTGTAAAATCCTCTTTTGAGTGTTTTAATTACCTTGATGAATGTGTCTTGGAAGATATCTTCAGCAATGTCTCTGTTTAGAACTTTAGAGAATATAAAGTTATAGATTCTTGATTTATGTTTTCGTATAAGCTTTTCAAGTGATGATTCATCTCCACCAATGTAGTTTTCTACAAGAATCGAATCGCTATTGTAATTATTATTTGAAGGATGCATAAATGTCTACTTTTAGAACAACAAGTAATTATAATTTGTTATTACGTTTTTAAAGTAGTTTTATGCTATAGGCGGTTATTTTAAACAAATATACTGATATTTTTATAACTTCCAATCTTCACTCAAAGAATAGATAATTGTATTTTTAAACTTTTTTAATAATAAAATTTGCGAAAGACAGAGAATAATATTGAAATTGGAGGCGCTAAAAACCATAACTTAAAAAACGTTAGTGTTTCAATACCTCGATATAAAATGACTGTTGTAACTGGATTATCAGGTTCTGGAAAGTCATCTTTAGTTTTCGATACACTATATGCAGAAGGGCAAAGATTATATATTGAGAGTTTATCCTCTTATTCTCGTCAATTTTTGGAGAGACTAAATAAACCAAAGGTAGATTTTGTCAAGGGAGTTTCACCCGCTATAGCTATTGATCAAAAAGTTTCTTCTTCAAATCCCAGATCAACAGTTGGAACAAAAACAGAGATATATGATTATATTCGCTTGCTTTTTGCTAGAATAGGTAAAACATTCTCTCCCATTTCAGGAAGACAAGTTAAATCAGATTCAATTAATGATGTTGTAGCTAAAATAGAATCCTTTCAGATTGGAACAAAGTTTTTGATACTATCACCTTGTATTGTAAAGGATAAAATTGATAGCAAAAAAAAGATTCAAACAATTGAAAAACAGGGATTTGTAAGAATTTATTATGAAAATAATATTTATAGAATCGATGAACTAGATTTTATACCAGAAGGGAAATTTTACGTAGTTGTTGATAGGTTGAAATTTGAAAAGTCTGATGATTTTTTTCAACGCATAAAAGATAGTATTGAATTATCATTTTATGAAGGCAAAGGAAATTGTTCACTTTTAATATTAGATAAAAATCAAAAGATTGAATTTTCAAATCAATTTAATCTAGATGGAATGAGTTTTATAAAACCGAGCATACATTTTTTTAGTTTTAATAATCCATTCGGAGCTTGTCAAAAATGCGGTGGTTTTGGTGATGTTATTGGAGTTGACCCTGAACTTGTAATCCCAGATAAGAGTAGATCTA
>Ga0111541_10000719_pt1 | contig 10822 bp, 10 predicted proteins | sample Knorr_S7_td_DCM__FD_83039 | JGI IMG/M metagenome (GOLD analysis project Ga0111541, IMG submission 83039) | Marine microbial communities from Southern Atlantic Ocean transect - Knorr_S7_td_DCM_ad_131m_LV_B (version 2) (version 2) | ecosystem: Environmental > Aquatic > Marine > Oceanic | place...
GAAAGAGGTGGGCTTAAAATAGATCCCGTAATAGATGTATTCGTTAAAGAGGAACTTACCCAAGATACAAAGTTAAGTGCAGATGAATTCTGGGATTGTTTCGCATCTATAATTGAAAAACTCTCAACTAAGAACAAAAGTCTGCTTGAAAAAAGATCAAATCTGCAAAGGGCTATTGAAGAATGGCACAAAGGGCGCAGGGGAGAAACTTTTGATAAAGAGCAGTATAAAAGTTTCCTATATGATATTGGCTACTTAGTTGAAGAAGGTGGGGACTTTCAGGTAGAAACCCAAAATCTCGACCCAGAAATCACGAGTATTCCAGGACCCCAATTAGTAGTTCCCGCAACCAATGCTCGCTTTGCGCTTAATGCTGCCAACGCCCGCTGGGGCAGTTTGTATGACGCTCTTTACGGAACAGATGTAATTAATGAGGACGGTGGGAAAGAAAAATCAAACAAATATAACGAGACTAGAGGTGCGGCCGTTGTAGGTTATACAAATAAATTTCTTGATGAAATAATTCCTCTAGATGGTAAAAGCCACTCAGACGTCCAAAAATACTCCGTTATAGAAGCAAAACTTGATGCGGACGGTACTTATCTAATCGATGGCAATCAATTTGCAGGATATTTAGGCGAGGAAGCCAACCCTACCTCATTACTATTTAAAAATAATGGGCTGCATATCGAACTTCAAATAGATAGAGAAGATAGCGTGGGTAAAAGTAGTTCATCGGGTGTAAAAGATGTAATACTTGAATCAGCTGTAACAACCATCCTAGACCTCGAAGACTCGGTTGCTACCGTGGATGGGGAAGATAAAGTGGGCGCTTATAGGAATCTATTGGGACTCTTTAAGGGAAATCTGACAGCGACCTTTGAAAAGGGGTCAAAAAATGTTACCCGGAAACTTAATACAGATCTAAATTTTAAAGCCCCGTCAGGGGAAAATTTTGTCTTACCCGGACTCAGTTTACTTTTAGTGCGAAATGTAGGTCATTTAATGACTAATCCAGCCGTATTAGATCAATCTGGACAAGAAGTACCAGAGGGAATAATGGACGCACTATTTACCGGTCTTATCTGTATGCATGACACCAAACATCATAATTCTCCGGCTGGAAGTATTTATGTCGTTAAGCCTAAAATGCATGGACCTGAAGAAGTTGCTTTTACCTGTGAATTGTTCACGGCTGTTGAAGAAGCACTAAAACTGCCAAAAGACACTATAAAACTTGGTATCATGGACGAAGAAAGAAGAACTACAGTCAATCTAAAAGAGTGCATTAGGGTGGCAAAAACACGAGTTGTCTTTATTAATACCGGATTTCTTGATCGTACAGGTGATGAAATTCATACTTCTATGGAAGCAGGACCTTTCCTGCCAAAGAACGATATAAGGGGCGCAGTTTGGATCTCCGCTTATGAAGATTGGAATGTTGATATTGGTTTGGAAACTGGCCTAGATGGAAATGGACAAATCGGTAAAGGTATGTGGGCTATGCCTGATGAAATGCTGCAGATGGTTAATACCAAAATGAACCACCCGGAGTCTGGGGCAAGTACAGCCTGGGTGCCTTCTCCCACAGCCGCAACACTTCACGCGATTCACTATCATGGGGTTGATGTGCTCTCTCATCAAGTTACGATTAAAAACAGAAAACGCGCTTCATTGGACGATATACTTCAGATTCCGCTACTAGAGGGCCAAAATCTTAGTGAGGATCAGATAAAAAATGAGCTTGAAAATAATTGCCAGGGTATACTTGGATATGTAGTGCGATGGATTCAGCAGGGAGTTGGGTGCTCAAAAGTCCCTGATATCAATAATGTCGGCCTAATGGAAGATAGAGCTACTCTAAGAATTTCCAGTCAACATATCGCTAATTGGCTATATCACGGCATTTGCTCAGAAGATCAGGTACTCCAAACCATGAAAAGAATGGCTAAAATTGTAGATGAACAAAACCAAGGGGATGCTGATTATATTCCAATGTCAGACTCATTTGAAGAAAATATTGCATTTGGCGCAGCCTGTGATCTTGTGTTTAAGGGACACCTGCAGCCCTCCGGTTATACCGAACCGATACTTCATGAAAAGCGTTTACTTTTCAAAAAATCTAACACATAAAAATATAATTACAGTAATAGGTTGGTTTAATTTATAGATATGACAAATCAAGACTACCCAAGGGATCTCGTAGGATATGGCAGCACCCCACCTAAAGCGGGTTGGCCGGGTGGAGCAAAGTTAGCACTTCAGTTTGTTATCAACTATGAGGAAGGTGGAGAAAACAATATACTCCATGGTGACTTGGCCTCTGAATCATTTCTATCCGAAATAATTGGCGCTGATGCCCGAGAAAATGTTCGACATATGAGTATGGAGAGCTTTTATGAGTATGGGAGCAGGGTCGGAGTATGGAGATTGTTCGAGTTATTTAGATCAAGAGAAATACCTGTGACCTTATTCGCAATTGCTATGGCAATGGAACGACACCCAGCAGTAATTGAAAAGGCTCTCGAGAATGGTTTTGAAATTTGCAGTCATGGCTGGAAATGGATTGATTACCAATATATCTCGGAAGAAATAGAACGAGAGCATATGGAAAAAGCTGTAGAAATACACCAAAAGATTACTGGAGAAGCGCCTAAGGGCTGGTACACCGGAAGAACAAGCCCAAACACTAGGAAACTTGTCGTGGAACACGGTGGATTTGTTTATGACGCCGATGATTATAATGATGAACTTCCCTTCTGGACTATTGTGAATAATAAAGAACACTTGGTAGTACCCTACAGTCTAGATGCTAATGATATGCGTTTTGCAACAAACCAGGGTTTTAATTCTGGAGACCAGTTTTATAGCTATTTGAGAGATACCTTTGACGTTTTATATAAAGAGGGAGAGCAATTACCACGTATGATGTCTGTAGGTATTCACTGTCGAATTGCAGGAAGACCAGGTAGATTTAAAGCTCTAGAAAAGTTTGTTGATTACGCGAGAGAACATAAAGACGTTTGGTTTTGCAGACGTATAGATATTGCAGAACACTGGAAAAATAAGCACCCGTTTATAAAGTAACTTGAAATAAATTTTAAACCCATTCGATGTAGGAACTCATGCAAGAACAAAAAGATCACCCCTTTAGCACCCAATTGGTTAATCTAGCTTCAAGTAAGTTAGGGGGGCTTGTGGTCTATGCCACAGATGAGTTTTTTGCGTCAAAGGATCGCCTGATTAAAGACGAAGACCCTATCTTTATTACGGATAAATATGACGACCATGGCAAATGGATGGATGGATGGGAGTCAAGACGCCGCCGTGATGGAGGATATGATTATAGCATAATAAAACTTGCAACTTCCGGAATAATTCAAGGTGTCGATATTAATACTGCACATTTTACCGGCAACCATCCTCCCTATGCTTCTCTCGAGGCGATGCTTTCGGATGACTTTCAGGACAAATCTGCTAAATGGGTGGAAATACTGCCAAAAACTAAGATAAAAGCGGATAGCCATAATTTTTTTAAAATAAAGTCAAAAGACAATTTTTCGTTTATTAGATTAAATATATTTCCCGATGGTGGGGTGGCAAGACTGCGCACTTACGGACGACCTAATTGGAATGAAACCAACAATCATAGCAAAGAGCTTGTTGAGCTTACATCTATACTAAATGGGGGATACGTTGTTGGTTATAACGATGCTCACTATGGCAACCCTTGGGTAATTTTGGCTCCCGGGCAAGGTGAAAATATGGGGGATGGCTGGGAAACTAGAAGAAGAAGAGAGCCTGGCAACGACTGGATTATAGTTTCTCTAGCAAAACGGGGTAAAATAGAACAAATAGAAATTGATACTGCTTACTTTAAAGGAAACTATCCCGACCGATGCACGGTGGAATATGCGGATATAAAGGACGTCTCTGATACAAAGCTATTAAAGGATAAGGTTGGCTGGAAAGAACTTTTGGGAGAGAAAAAGTTGGAGATGGATTGCGTACATAACTTTTACCAAGAAGATTTGACCCATCAGGGGCCAGCTACACATCTACGACTTAGTATCTATCCTGATGGTGGTATTAGTAGATTTAGGGCCTTTGGGTCAGTAGTTGACGGTTAGATAAAAGAAAAAATGGAAATACCTATCAAACCCTTGCTAGCTAATAAATTTGAGAGGTTTGGCACTGTAATCGACATCAAGAATTCCCAACCTCTAATAATTAATAGTGGTACTACAGAACGATTTCATGACTTAGCGAAAATCGACGTAGAAGATGCTAATGGTAAACCCTTGCTAAATATTTTTAGAGGCCAGCCACGACAATTTCCACTTAATATTGAAATGATGGAAAGACATCCTCTAGGTTCCCAAGCATTTTATCCAATACAGCCTCACGACTACCTCGTTATTGTTTCAGATTGCCCGTCAAAACCAAAGCCGAATGATATATATGCGTTTAAAGCTTCAGGCACTCAGGGAGTAAGTTATAAAAAGAATATTTGGCATCATCCACTTTTGGTTACTGTTGCAAACCATGATTTTGTGGTGATAGACCGTGGAGGACCGGGGGACAATCTAGAGGAACATTTTTTTGATCAGGCTGATGATCCAGTATATATCAAACCAAATCTGTGACCTTATCACCTTCATATTTCTTAGGAAATAATTGTAGTAAGAATTTTTTATATTGCTGTTAAATGTTTGACTACCAAACAATAACAATAATTCTAGTAACATTTTTGATCGCGGGCACGGTCAAGGGAACTATAGGTTTAGGCCTACCCACAACAAGTTTAGTACTTTTAACACTCTCTATAAACCTGCCGTCAGCCATGGCCCTATTACTGGTTCCATCCCTTATCACAAATATTTGGCAAGCATTTACCGGCAGTCACGGATTAGAAATAATCAAAAGATTTTGGCTTTTTTTCTTGGTGTCAACACTCTGTGCTTGGCCAGGTGCTATAATTCTCTCGGTTATTAGTATCAAATACTCGTCTGGTTTGTTAGGACTCCTTTTAATGTTATATGCATCATTTAGTCTGGGGAAAAAGAGATACTCAATTAATTCTAACACTGAAAAATATTTTGGTGTTGGATCTGGGATAATCAACGGCGTAGTAACCGGCATGACAGGATCTTTTATATTTCCTGGCGTATTATTTCTTAACTCCGTCGGCTTGCAAAAAGAAAAACTTTTTCAAGCAATGGGTATTCTTTTTACCCTATCTACGATCTCATTAGCATTTGCACTGAATCAGGTAGATCTCTTAAACCTTAAACAAACCACTTGGTCATCTATTGCAACTATACCAGCAATAGTAGGTATGTTATTGGGCAACCAATTGAGAAAAAAAATATCAGAAAAATTATTCCAAACTATTTTTTTGATAACAATTTTTGTTATTGGATCTTATCTTTTTAGTCAATTGATTGTGGGATAGACACGGTGTAGCAAACAGGTATTTTATTTATTGCCACTAATATACTTTATTATGGAAAAAGTATTGCGAATGATTATTATTTGCATATAATTATATCAGAAGGGCGCCCCTTTCTCCAACTGTGCCGGATGGCTGCGCCCTTACAATCTCCCTTGCTGTCCGGCCGACAGTTTCAAAAATAATTATTAATACTTATTGGTAGATTTAGGCCAGCCAAATGTGATTGTAATGTTCACTATGGCCTACCATGTTAATAATTTATATTCTAACTACCGTATTACAAAGGGAGAACCAAATGCTCATTCGAAGAAACCCAGAAACAGTCGCAGCTCCTCCAAATGGGAGATATAGTCATTCTGTAGAAACACCTGAAAACTCTCGTTGGCTCCACATAGCAGGGCAGGTAGGAATTAAACCAGATGGAACAATACCTAACACCATTGAAGAACAAGATGATCAAATTTGGAAAAATACTATGCTCGTTCTTGAGGACGCAGGTTTTGGACCAGATGATATTGTCAAAATGACGATATATTCAACTGACCCAAATTGCATTGATTCACATATGGAAAACCGAAAGAAATATCTAAATGAAGGCAAAATGCCTGCGACGACCTGGCTAAACATTAGTTCTCTAGCTACCCCTGCTCTATTGATAGAGATGGAAACTATTGCAGCCAAAAAGGTCTAACTTAGTTATTTATAGTCCCAGAATTTATTAGTGGTTATAAAGTGTTCGATGTAGACTAATAATTAAATGAACCTCTCTGCAAGTGGTAACGAGGAAAATATCAGATAGGGGAAAGTGTATGAGTAGTGCAAAGATTACTGAAGTTGAAACTTTAAGGCAGACCTACCCCGAGCCTAGAGGCTCCTCTCTGGATAAAGTATTATATGAACTTGACCACCATTGTATAAACTTTGTCTCAAGATCTCCATTTTTGGTACTAGGTACTGTTGGGGATGTATCACCAAAAGGTGATAATCCTGGATTTGTCCGCGTACTAGATAGTAAAAAACTCCTTATCCCTGACAGAAGTGGAAACAATCGGCTAGACTCCTATCAAAACATTCTTTCCCAACCAACCATTGCAATAATTTTCTTTATACCTGGCATAAATGAGACGCTCCGTATTCGAGGTAAAGGCGAGATCACTATGGATAGTAAATTATTGGCGCCTTCGGCACTGAAGAAAAAGGTCCCAGAGTCAGGGTTGATTGTGCATGTTAGAGAGGCCTATCTACATTGTGGAAAAGCAATAATACGCTCAAAACTGTGGCAAAGTACGGACAACCTTGATGATTTTTCTGTAAGAGACATGTTTGCCGACCACGTAGGAAGAGATAGAAGTGAATTTAAAGAATATTATGACGACGCCATGGAAAAAACAAAAATTGACGAGGGTCGCAAATAAAAACATTATTTTCGAACTAGGAAGATAACCGGTAATGATAGAATACTTAAGAATTGATCACGTAGCATTACATGTAAAAAATTTAACTTATTCAAAGTCTTTTTATGAAAAACACTTTGGATTTCAAACTTATTTTGAACATACCACACCTAACGAAATACCTATTGCCTATCTAAAACTAGGGGATACTATTTTAGAATTAACTGGGATTGAGGACTCACCCGTCAAGGGCTTTCACTTTTGTCTGGCAGTGGATAATTTTGATGAGGCCGTTGAGAAATTAGTAAAGGATGGAGTTAAAATAATACAGAAGCCCCACAAAGCAACCGCTAGGCACTCTAACGAAGAAAAATGGCAACGGGTGGTTTTCGAGGGCCCAGATGCTGAACAAATAGAAGTCAGAGGATAGCTAATTTCAAGTACCTGGATAATCTGCACATAGCTTAACAATAGCCAGTATGATTTATGCTAAGAACTGACAGACAACTAATATTATTTTAATGCAATTTGAATAAGTAAATATATGGCTGTTCCAAAGAAAAATGATGGCAAGCCAAGTGCTAATGGACCAGTAGAACGCATAATTATTGAACGCAAACTAAAAACTAATCCGGAAATCATAAATAGACCCGATATGATATAGGCAATAGTATACAAGGTATTTCCTTTCAAATTTAGATAAGGTCTATTGTTACAATTTATCCCAAAAGTCAAATAGGAAATATTAAATACATTTCCCAAATTTCGTGCTGTCGTAACCTACTTTACAATACCTTGATATATTCTATCCTAATTCAAAGAGCACCATGTACTAAGAACATATAAAGAACGGGAGAGAAATAAGATGAAACTATCTATACCTCAAATACTGCGATCCACCCTAGTGGCAGCCGCAATTACTTTTTTTACATATCCATCAATGGCTCAAAAAATTTATAAGGCCGATGTCGGATCTCCTGGCGGCTCCTCACATAGCATGATGGTGACCTATGCGAAAATGGCTAAACGAGCTGGTGTAGAAATTCAGATTAATTCCGGTAAAACACTCACTGTATCAACATATCAAGCTGGAAAAGGTAAAATTGATTTCTATACTGGTGTCCCTTTTTTCTATAAAGCAATGAAGAAAAAAATTGCTATGTACAAAAAAAAGAAGGATGCCCCAGAAGTTGCTAAAAAGATCCGTTATATTTTCTCATATCCAGCAGGACTAACCCACTTCCTAGTTTATGAAAACTCTGGGATACGAAGCTTTAAGGATTTTAAAGGGAAAAAAATATTTCTTGGGCCACCGGCAGGTGGGGCCACTTACGAAGCTAAAGTGCAGATAAAAGTTGGGTCTGGCTACCAAGCTGGCAAAGATTATCAAGGGGTAATTCTGAATTGGGGCGAGGGAATACAGGCTATGAAAGATAAGAAAATAGATGTGTTAGTTCGACCAATACAACTTGGCTCCGCACTTATTGAACAATTTGGGTTAACTAATAAATTCAGATTGATTTCACTACCAGAAAAAGCCCTTAAGAAAGGTAGTGGATTAGAAGAATTTCTCAATGAACCGGACTATATGCTAACTACTGTTCAACCAAATAGTTATAAAGGACAGATGAATACTAAGCCTGTAGTGCAACTTGGCTATTACCTTTTTATTGGAACTCAGTCGATGATACCCCAAGATGTTGTCTATAAGGCAACTAAAAAATTCTGGGAAAATATAAAGGAAGTGCAAGCAACGGCCAAATATATGGAAGAACTCGATCGTAAAACTGCTTTTGCTGCAGTTAACGGACCTCTCCATATTGGTGCCTATAAATACTACAAAGAAGCTGGCTTTGATATTCCAGCTATTGCCATTCCGCCAGAGGCCAAATAACAATAACAATCTATAATGAAACTGAGGCAATCTCTCATAAAAACCATTTATGACTTGAGAGCATTGCCCAGTTTCTTTGAACTAGTATGTTTACATCTGCACCAAAATTTATAAGCACATGGCTAGGTAATACTGATCTCCGTATAATTATTGCCTCAATAGTTGCCCTAATTCTCTCAGGGGTAATTATTTATTCAACCGGATTTGGTTTATTTTATCCAATTGAGCAAAGGGGTGGTATCTATATAGCATCTATTTTGATCGTTATTTGCAAAATAGGATCTGAACGCTACAAGAAACTATTCTCTAGCACCCAAAATTTATTTCTAAGTTTAATTGATATTCTAATTATTTTTGCTGCAGCTTTCTCTATATACCGTTTCATAGTTGTCCAAAGAGCCATGTCTAATGATCTGTACGATATTGAGACACTAGATATCTTGGCCTGCTTACTAGGCCTCTTAGTTTTTACAGAACTTACACGCAGAATATGGGGTTGGACATTATTTTGGGTAACAGTAATAGCCCTGTTATATATTCTTTGGGGACAAGATTTTCCAGGAATTTTGAGGCACTCTGGCTTTAGCTTAGAACAGTTATCAGAAAATTTGTGGTTTAACCTCAACAAAGGTGTTTTTGGCTCTATTTCTAATATAGTAATAAACGTTGTACTGATTTTTGTTTTGTTTGGTGTTTTGTTGGAAAGTACTGGAGCCGGGGAGACTCTCTTAAAATACGCATTCAGAATTACCCAAAAAACAAGGGGTGGGCCTGCACATGCGGCAATATTAGCATCAGGATTCTTTGGAACAATGTCAGGAAGCCCGGTAGCTAATATCGTTGGCACGGGAACCTTTACAATACCAATAATCAAAAAAAGAGGTTTCTCGCCAGAATTTTCCGCTGGAGTTGAAGCAACAGCTTCTTGTGGGGGTCAAATAATGCCCCCTATAATGGGAGCGGCTGCTTTGGTAATGGCTGATTTGGCTGGAATTCCCTATCTTTACTTGATAACAGCTGCATTGTTGCCCGCTTTATTTTATTACCTCAGTCTATTTCTTGGGGTTACCGTGGAGGCCAGGAAACAGGGTATAGAGCCTATAACCGATATAGAAGCTTACAAGATCACGCGACAAGATAAGATAAATGCAGTCATGTTTGTCGCCCCTATATTATCAGTAGTTGTGGCTCTTGTAACCGGGTTCTCTCCAGCGATGGCTGGATTTTTCGCACTATTAGTACTTTTAATCTGCAGCTTTCTAAACCCCGCAGTTAGAAGAGACCCCCTTCGCCTAATTAAGGGCTTAATTGCCGGTGGAGTTAATGCAGCAGAACTCATGATTTCCGTTGCAGCTATAGAGATAGTAGTAGGCGTAATGGATACAACTGGTCTTGGCCTAAAATTTGCTGGTTTAGTTGAAAATATTGGAGACCAGCAGTTATTTTTATCCTTGATAGTCGCTATGACGGGAGCATTGATTTTAGGAATGGGAATGCCGACGCTGCCCGCTTATCTAATTATCGTGCTTATAATGGGTCCGGCAATCAAGCTATTGGGTCTAAGCACGTTGGTTGTTCACCTTTTTGTATTTTACTATGGCGTAGCCTCTTCCTTAACCCCACCGGTGGCGATAGCGGCTTACGTGGCAGCCCCCATAGCTGGAGCTAACCCCATCATGACAGCACTTATGGCTTTGAGAATTGGCGCGGCTAAGTTCATTATACCATTTGCCTTTGCTTACTACCCTACATTATTGCTAGTTCAAGACTTTGATACGGTTTCCTTTATCTCTATCGTTTGTCGTCTAACACTCGTTATTTATTTAGTAAGCTCGGCGCTTAGCGCATTTGACCGAGAACGAATAGGCTTTATCTCAATTATTTTACGCCTAGTAAGTGCCACTCTTTGCCTCATCTCTATGCCTTTGATCCATATACCGGCTACAGCTCTTGGTATAATATTGATCCTATTTTCATGGAAAATATACCCATTCAATAAGTACAGAAAAGATACTGGCTAGAGGCCACCTTCCTCAACAATAAAATTTCTTATATCCTTTAACCCATCACTCTCTTTCA
>Ga0111541_10000722_pt1 | contig 10801 bp, 10 predicted proteins | sample Knorr_S7_td_DCM__FD_83039 | JGI IMG/M metagenome (GOLD analysis project Ga0111541, IMG submission 83039) | Marine microbial communities from Southern Atlantic Ocean transect - Knorr_S7_td_DCM_ad_131m_LV_B (version 2) (version 2) | ecosystem: Environmental > Aquatic > Marine > Oceanic | place...
CCAAGGTTTAGTACCAAAGGTTTTATCTAAAATAAACCCAATAATTGTCCCAACAACAACAGCAGACACTAATTCAGTACTCATTTTGAATGCAGTTCCAATGGAAGACGAGGTTTTTTTATTACTTGATAAATTTTTCCTAGATATTTTCTTTTTTGCAATCTCTAAGCGAGTTTTAAATGTTTCCTTTGCCATTAGATTTATGCAACCATACTCTCAGCTTTTTGTAAATCAACAGCTACAATCTGACTAATTCCTTTTTCTGGCATTGTAACTCCATACAGTCTATCCATTTTAGACATTGTAAGAGCATGGTGGGTTACTATTATAAATCTTGTTCTAGTAATTTTAGTTAACTCGTCTAAAAGATTACAAAATCTTGTAACATTCGCGTCATCAAGTGGAGCATCAACTTCATCTAGTACACAAATTGGAGAAGGGTTTGTTAAAAAAACTGCAAAAATTAAAGATAAAGCAGTTAAAGCTTGTTCGCCACCAGATAATAATGTTATCGATTGCAATCTTTTTCCTGGAGGACTTACCAATAGTTCTAGACCAGCTTCTAATGGATCTTCATCGTCAACAAGTTCTAGTTTTGCATTACCCCCATTAAATAATTTGGTGTAAACTTCATTAAACTTTCTGTTAACTTTTTCAAAAGCTTCTAAAAGTCTTTCCCTTCCTTTTTGATTAAGCTCATTAATACTTTCTTTTAATTTTATTATAGCTGTTACCAAATCCTCTCTATCCTTTTCCATTTTTTTAATTTCTTCTTCATACTTGTTTGTTTCTTCATCTGCTCTAAGATTAACTGAGCCTAATTTTTCTCTGTCTCGTTTTTTTTCATCTAACTTTTCTTCTTGGTCTACAGCATTAGGCAGCTCTTCAACATCTTTTAAATCCGAAAATTGAAGAATATTATTCTCTTTTAGATTTAATTCGACATCTACTCTATCTAGAAGATCATCTTTTCTTTTTTTTAAACCATCAATTGTTGCTCCCGAACTCGCTTTTCTTTCTCTAATTAACATCATTTTTTCTTGCACTTCATTTAGTTTTGACCTTAATGAGTTAATATTGTTTTCTAGCTCTTCAATTAAAATTTGATTTTCTTCATTTTCTTTTTCAGCAGACCTTAAACTTTCAGAAATTTGTCCTTTTCTTTCTGCTTGAGACTGAGGTTGTTTCTCAAGATCATTAAGTTGATTTAATAAATTATTTTTTCTTTGATTAAGCTGATTCATCATCTTTTCAGAATTTATCAATAGATTTTTCCAACTTTCAATTTCGTTATCAATAATAGATATTCTTTCTTTTCTTTTAATCGATTCATTTTTAATATTTTGATTTTTACTATAACTGCCAGCATATGCCTCAATGATAGTTTTAAAGTTTTCAAGCAAAGAGATAGCCTCCTCATTTTTTTTTGCATTTATTAGTTCTTTAATTTTATCTATTTCAGCCTTCAATGTATTTTTTGTAGCATCTAAATCTTCACTAGATTTCTTTTCAGTGTCATAGTATTTTGAGTCAATCTCAATCAAATCGTTTTTTTCCTCTTTTAATCTTTTTTCATTCGAAGTTGCGTCGATAATAATACTTTTTTCTCTATCAATATCTTCATCTATAGTTGTTAAAGATTTTTTAATATTTTTTATTTCTGTTTGTGTTCTTTCATTCTCTTCATCAATTCCTTTTAATTCAAGATTTAGTCTTTGCAATTTAGACAAATTTTCAATATTTTTTTCTCTTAACGGTGATACTTTGTCAGTTTCATCTTTAATTGATTTTTCAAAATTGTTTATTTCATTATTATAATTATTTACTTCACCGCTTGCTTCATCATTAATTTCATTTTCTAATTTTATTTCATAGTCTATATCTTTAAGTCTTAAATAATAAAGACCCGCTTCTATTTTTTTTATCTCTTCTGAAATAATTTTATATTTTGTTGCTTCTTCAGCCTGTTTTTGAAGGCTTATTAATTGTCTCTCTTGTTGTTTTCTTAATTCGTCAGCTCTTTTAAGATTATTTTCTGCTGCACCAAGTCTTAACTCTGCCTCATGTCTTCTTACGTGGAGACCAGCAATTCCTGCAGCTTCTTCTAGTATTGCTCTTCTATCCGTTGGTTTTGCTGTTACTAATGCACCAATCCTACCTTGGCTTATTATTGAGGGAGAATGTGCGCCCGTAGATAAGTCTGCGAAAAACATTTGAGCATCTTTAGCTCTTACTTCTTTTTCGTTGATATAGAATTTCGAACCTTTGTCTTTTTCAATTTTTCTTCTTATTTCAACTTCATCAAGATTTTTATATTGTATAGGTCCATCCTTATTCTCATTTTTAATGCCAACTGAAACTTCAGCAATATTTTTTGAAGGTTTGTTTGAGGTTCCAGAAAAAATTACATCTTCCATTCCAGATCCTCTCATGCTTTTTGCTGAAGTCTCTCCCATTACCCATCTTAAAGATTCTACTATATTTGATTTTCCACAACCATTAGGACCCACTATACCTGTGAGACCATTCTCTATAAGAATAGTTGTTCTTTCAGCAAAAGATTTAAATCCATTTAATTGGATTTTTTTAAACTCCATTTCTGAACTATATCAGCTTTTCTATTATTTTTTTTAAATTTTTATATGTTAGTGGTTTATCGAACTTTTTTTCATTTATAATTATTGTAGGAGTTGCATTTACTTTATATTTTTTAACACCTTCGATTCGTTCCTCCAAAATATGATTTTCTAATTCTTCGCTATTAAGACATTTATCGAAATCTATTGTTATATTTTCTTGATTAATTATTTTTCTCAAATTTAAATTAAATTCCTCAATATTTTCACCCATTGCCCAATCAGTCTGCTTTTCATACAACATATGTAAAATTTTAGAATTACCATCATTTTTACAGTGAGCAATTTTTGATGCATTTAATGCAGCTAGATCTAACGGAAAGCTTTTATATATAATTTTAACAGAACCATTATCAATATAATCTTTTTTTAAATTTGGATAAATTTCTTTATGGAAAGTAGCACAATGAGAACATGTCAAGGATTCAAAAACTATAATTTCTATTTTTGCACTCTCTTTTCCATCAGATATTATTTTTATATTTGTTTCAGAAAAGGCTGGTATTAAAAGAAACCAATATATGGTTAATGCTAAAAATATTTTTTTCATTCTTCTTTTTTTTTAAATGTCACAAGTTTAATTTTGTTTATAAATTCATACCCGAGAAAACTATTTATTCTATCTATTAAAAATTTTCTAGAGTACTCAACGTCCACTTCGTGACCTCTTTTGACCATTAAATTTAGACTTTTTATTGATGATTCTTTAGAATTTTTAAAAGATTTTGGATAGCATGCGTCAGAAAGATCTTTTCCTACGATTATTTTCCAGTTATCAACAATTTTTGAATAAATTGCAGCTTTTTTAAAAATAGTTTCTCTAATATTTTTTGGCAAGCTATCTTTAAAAGATCTTAGACCTTGAATTGATTTTTTTCTGTGTCTAGTATTGTTTTTTAAACGCATATGAAGAAACAAAACATATCAAAAAAAATTCTATTTTGGTACGATAATAATAAAAGATCACTCCCATGGAGAAAAATTACATCGCAAAAAAATAAAAATTATTACACATTGGTTAGCGAATTTATGCTTCAACAAACACAAGTTAATACAGTAATCCCTTATTTCGAAAATTTCATAAAAGATATTCCAAATCTTAAACGATTATCCTCAATCAGTGATCATAAATTAATGAAACGTTGGGAAGGTCTTGGGTACTATTCAAGAGCAAGAAACCTAAAAAAAACTGCCAAAAAAATTCTATCTAATTTCAATGGAAATTTACCAAGTACTAAAGATGATCTTAAAAGCTTACCTGGAATTGGCGAGTATACTTCAAGCGCAATAATGGCTATAGCTTTCAACAAACCAATAATACCTTTAGATGGAAATGTTGAGAGAGTATTGAAAAGAGTTCTTTATTTAAAAAAAAAATATGAAATTTCAAAAGAAAATTTATTTAAACAAAAATCTTTTTTTGGCACCTCCAAAAGATCTAGCGATTATGCCCAAGCCTTAATGGAGATTGGGGCTCTAATTTGTAAACCTATTTCTCCATTATGTTATAAATGTCCTTTAAAAAAAAATTGCATATCGTTAAAAAAAAATGATTTCAATATAAAATCCAAAAAAAAATCTAATAAGATAAAATATTTTGAAGCAAAAATTTATAATAATAAAAACAAATATTTATTAATTAAAAATGATAAATTTAATTTTCTGAAAAATTTACTCATTTTTCCAATGAATGAAGTGAAAAAAGAAAAATTTCAATCTTTTGTTGGACAAAGATTAAATATTAAAATGTCAAATATGGACATGAAGATTTTTATAAATAAAAAAAATAAAATAAATAAAATAAAAAATGGTTTTATCTTAGATAAAAATAATATTCATAATAAAATTTTACCATCTTTTACAAAAAAAATATTTAATACTATTTCAAAACACTAATGAAAAAAATTGCAATTATTGGATGCGGGATCTCTGGCTTGTATTTTGCAAATTTATTAAAAGACGAAAAATTATATGATTATACAATTTTTGAAAAAAAATCTAAAATTGATTTAAGTGATGGTTATGGAATCCAACTATCCGTTAATTCTATTAAACTTCTCAATAAAATAGGTTTTAGAAATATTCCTATCAATGAAATTTTTTTTCCAGACAAAGTTAATTTTTTTGATGCAAAAACTATAAAAAAAATATGTGAGATTGATATATCAAGTTTTAATAGCTCAGATTGCAAATATACCTTGCTTAAAAGGTCATCTTTAATTAAATTTCTTATTAACAATATTCCACCACATAAAATAAAAAATAACTTGGAAGTAAAACAAATAAAATACGGAGATAAATTAAGACTTACTTTATCAGATAATTCCTCAGGAGAATTTGATTTTTTAATTGTTTCTGATGGAGTTTTTTCGAAAACAAAGACTACTATTTTAAATAAGGACTCAAGTCCAAAATTTTTCAACTCTGTAGCTTTAAGAGCTAGTATTAAAAATTTAAATAATAGGAATATCTCAATATATATGGGATCAAATTTTCACTTTGTTATTTATCCAATAAATCAGAATAATGAATTTAATTTTATATCGATTTTAAAAAGAAAACTTAATAAAGAGGAATTGTCAGATAATGATTATTTTAAAAATAATAAATTTTTAAAATCTTTAAGTGATCAAATATATGAAAAAAGTTCTCTTGATTTGAAAGGTAAATTAGAAAATATTAAATCATTTCCTATTTTTGTAAGTAAAAGTTTTGAAATTTTAAAACATAAAAATATTTTTTTCGTTGGAGATGCATTATTCAGTTTTTCACCATCATTTGCTCAAGGCGCTTCACAATCAATAGAATCTAGCAAAGAAGCCTTTGATATAATAAATAGTAATTCTTCCAGTTATTATGAAAAGAGAAAAAAGAGAGTAAAAGAAGTAAATTTTAGATCAAAATTAAACTATTTTGCTTTCCATTTATCAAATCCTATCGCGATTTTTTTAAGAAATATTGTTTTAAAATTATTGGTAAAAAATAGAAAATTTTTGGAAAATTACCTAGGTAGAATTTATAAAAATTAATTATTAGGTCTTAATCTTTGTCTTAATTCATCTATTGATTTGAGAGAATTACCGGATTTATAATACCAGTAAGTCCAGCCATTACAGCTTTCCGCGCCTAATATTTTTGCTGCAATTTTATGAATAGAACCTTCGGTTTCTTGGTATTTAATGCTTCCATCTACCATAATCTTTGCATTAATTTTTTTCTTTTTATCATATATTTCAGTACCTGGTCTTATTACGCCCATTTCAACTAACGAACCAAAAGGTACTCTAGGTTTAGATCTATTATTTTTTAGTGTATCTAAATAATTTTCTTCTATAGGTTTTGTATTTTTTACTCTTCTAATTGATGCTTCAAAGTAATTTTTATCTTTTTCAATTCCAAGAAAAATTCTACCAAGTTTTTTTGCAACTACAGCGGTAGTTCCTGACCCTGAGAATGGATCTAAAATAAAATCATTTTTGTTTGATGATGCTAAAAGTATTCTATGAAGTAATGCTTCTGGTTTTTGGGTAGAATGAACTTTTTTACCTTTTTGTTTTAATCTTTCATTCCCACTGCAAATAGGTAATTTCCAAGTCGATCTCATTTGAAGATCATCATTTAAGCATTTAAGTGATTGATAATTAAAAGTATATTTAGATTTTTCACTTTTTGATGCCCAAATTAATGTTTCATGAGCATTTGTAAATCTTGTTCCTCTAAAATTTGGCATTGGATTATTTTTATCCCAAATAACATCATTTAATATCCAAAAACCTAAATCTTGAATTATTGAACCAACCCTAAAGATATTATGATAACTACCAATAACCCATATACTTCCATTTTTTTTTAAAACTCTTTTACATTCTTTAAGCCAAGTTAATGTAAATTCGTCATAGCTTTTAAAATTTTTAAATTTATCCCATTTATCATTTACTGCGTTAACTTTAGATCTGTCTGGTCTGGTCAGTTCATTTTTTAACTGAAGATTGTATGGAGGATCAGCAAATATTAAATCAAAACTTTCACTTGGGATTTTTTTTAATTCCTCAATGCTTTCTCCACAAATAATTTTATTTTTTAAGTTTAGGATGCTCATTTTTAAAAAAACAATTAGACTCTAGCTTAGAGTCCCCGTCAACCTGAGATTGAATTAATTTGAGTCCTATAGTTGTATATATTTTTAGGGACTCAATATGTTGTGTATCGGGCTAAATGTCTTTCTATGATATTTCGTAAGCCCATATTTTTTAATAGCTTTTAGGTGTTCATTAGTTCCGTAGCCAGCATTTTTATGCCAACTGTATTTTTTATATTTTTTTGATAATTTTTTAATTAATCGATCCCTTGTTACTTTTGCTATTATTGAAGCTGCAGAAATCTCTGGTATTTTTTGATCCCCTTTAATTATACTCTTAATTTTATATTTATCCATACTTGGAGCCTTATTTCCATCTATTAATATAAGTCCAGGTTTTTTTTTCAGTTTATTAATTGCTCTTTTCATTGCTAATAAACTAGCATTTAAAACGTTTAATTTTTCAATTTCAATTTTTGATGCATAACCTATTGCCCAAAAAGAATTTTTTTTAATATATTTTTCTAAAATCTCTCTTTTATTTTTTGAAAGTAATTTTGAATCCTTAATTATTTTTTTATTAATTTTATTATTAAATATTACAGCAGCTGCACAAACTGGACCAATCAAACTACCTCTACCTACTTCATCAACTCCCGCTACTATTTTTTTCATTAAAAATTTAAACCTATTTCATCGATTTTTTCTCTTATTTTTTTTAAATCAAGCCAAGAATATTTTTTCTGATCGGGTTGTCTTAATAAATATGCGGGATGGAAGGTTATCATTACAAGATATGTTTTGTTATTAATAATAATTTCTTTCCAATTTCCTCTTTCTTTTGAAATTTTTATTTTAGAACCAAATAAAGACTCCATAGCGGTGCTACCCATAAGAATTAATATTTTTGGATCTATGACTGCAATATGTTCTCTTAAAAAACTTGAATATCTCGTTATTTCAATTGGTTCAGGTTTTCTATTGTTGGGCGGTCTAAAATTTACTACATTGGTTATATATATATCTTCTCTTTTTAAATTAATGGCGTTTAGCATTTTATTTAATAGTATTCCGGCATCGCCTACAAAAGGTTTTCCCTGCTCGTCCTCTTTTTGACCCGGACCTTCTCCCACAATCATAATTGGACTTTCAATATTTCCATCCGCGAATACTATTTTTGATCCATTTTCTTTAAGTTTACAATCGTCTATAGATTGAATCTTTTCTTTAAGGTTTTTTAATTTTAAAGTCTTATCCTCGACTGTTGGTTCACTTTTTAATCTGTTGATTGGATTGTTACTAAATATGCCATCTAAATCATAAGAATTTAAAATTTCAGTGTTGATTATGTCGTTTTGATTTAATATTTTTTTAGTCATAAAATAAGTAAATGTTTAATAATATTTTAAAAATATTGGTTTTGCTCATAATTTTTAGCATAAATCCATCATACTCTAAAATTGAAAATAATACTGATTTTAAGGTAAAAAACCTATCTAGCTATTTTTCAGCTTTAGTATCTTTCGAAAATCAGCAAAATCAAGAATCGCTTAAATTTTTTTTTTCATCTAGACCACTGATCCATTTTCATGAACCATATCTCAGAAGATATTTGAATTCACTTGTTCAAGATGGAAAAATAAAAAAAGCAGCCAACGAATTAAAAGCTATTCCTAATGAAAAGAGCAAAGATTTTTTTGAAGCATATTTATTACTTTATTTGGATTCTATTAAAAGGCAAGATTACAACAAAGGTGAGGAATATTTAAAAAAATTAGAAGCGTTTAAGGAAACCGGAGCTTTTGAAAGAGTAATAGTATTATCATTAAGAGATTTTTTTTATATGTACAAAAACAAAAAGATAAAAAATATAAATAAAGATCTTGGAGATTTAGGATTTATAAACTTTGTGTTCCAAAATTGTTATTTAAGAAATGCAAATACAGAAGAATATTTTTTAAGTTTATTCAATAAGACTGAAATGGATTATTCTAGATATATATATTTTTATATTAATTATCTAATTTCAGAAAAAAAATATAAAGAGGCAAAAGAAATTACAGATTCTGCAGATATTATAAATAGTAGTCTTTTAATTTTACAAACCAAAAGCTGGATAGATATGAAAAAATTTAAAAAAATTAACTCAATATTTTCTTGTGAAAATAAAGCAGATATTTTAGCAGAATTTTTTTATTTGATATCTAGCCTTTATTCATCTGAAGAATATTACATTAAATCAAATTTTTATTTAAAAATCTCTAGTTTTTTAAATCCAAAGTTTAAATTTAACTCAACTTTACTTGTTGAAAATTTTTATATTAACGAAAAATATACTCAGGCTAAAATTGCATTAGAAAATTTTAATAGAGATGACGGTATTTATTACTGGTATAAAACTAAAAAAAATAGTCAAATCATTTTTAAGGAAGAGGGGCAGGAAGAATCATCAAGTTACCTAGAAAAAAATTTTAAAAATATTAAAAATCCATCAGTAAAAGTACTTTTTGATATGGGAAATTTATCCAAAAGTTTCAAAAAATATAATGAAGCTATTAAATATTATAATAAAATTTTACCAAAATTAAATAATGATACCTTAACTTATGCAGATGTTCTTTATAGAAGAGGCGGAGGATTTGAGAGATTAGGTAATTATGAAAAATCGGACAAGGATCTATTAAAATCTTTAGAGATAGATCCAGATGATGCTTACGTTTTAAATTATTTAGCTTACTCATGGTTAGAGAGAAAATATAAAATTGATAAAGCCATGCAAATGCTTGAAAAAGCATATCAACAAGAACCGGAAGATCCTTACATAATAGACTCTATTGGATGGGCACATTATTTAACTGGTAATTACATTAAAGCAGAACAATTATTAAAAAAAGCAATTCAAATAATGCCATACGACCCCATAGTAAATGATCATTACGGAGATATTTTGTGGAAATTAGATCGAAAAATAGAGGCAGTGTATTATTGGAATAGTGTTTTAAATTTGGAGGATGCCGAAGATGAGATTAGGGACAAAGCTTATTTGAAAGTTTTAAAAGGCTTAAAAAAAACTTAACAAATGAAAAATTATAAAATTAAGTCCCATGCAAAATTAAATCTTTCTTTAAATGTCATAAAAAAAGTATCAAAGAATTTTCATAAGATTGAAAGTCTAATAACATTCATAAACCTTCATGATTTAATTTATATTAAAGAAATAAAGAATTCAAAACACAAAATAAAATTTCAAGGAAAATTTTCAAAAGATATACCTAAAAATAATACTATAAGTAGTCTTTTAAGTTTGCTTGATAAAAATGGATTGCTTAATAAAAATAAATATGAAATTAAAATAATTAAAAATATTCCTCAAAAGTCAGGCATGGGAGGCGGATCAATTAATGCTTCAAGTATTGTACAATTCTTTATTAAGAAAAAGATCTTTAAATTAAGTCAAAAAAAATTAATCTATATTCTAAAATCTATTGGCTCTGATGTCCAACTCGGAATTCACCAGAAAAATATTTCAATTCTGAGCAATGGAAATTTAAAGACGTTTAAAAGAAAACTTGGTTTATATACTTTATTAGTTAAACCAAGCTTTGGTTGCTCAACAAAAGTTATTTATTCAAAAACTAAAATATTCACAATCCCCAAGTATAGAAAACCAAATGCAAGTTTTTTTTCAATTAGAAATATTATTCAATCAAATAATGATTTAGAAAATGCTGCATTTGAGGTTTATCCAAAGTTAAAAAAACTTAAAACGTTCTTATCAAGCTTACCCAATGTAATATGCGCTAGAATGACAGGCTCAGGATCGTGTATAGTTGCATACTATAAATCTAAAAAAAGTGCTATTAAAGGACTTAAATTATTAAAAAAGAAATATAAAAATTATTGGTGTATTATATCAAAAACTGTATAAATTTTTTTTTTTATGTTATATGAATTTAATTTTGGAGCGTAGCCAAGTGGTAAGGCAGCGGTTTTTGGTACCGCCATTCCTAGGTTCGAATCCTAGCGCCCCAGCCAAATATGATGGAAATTTTAAATAAAATTTTTTTTCGATCTAATAACCTTAGAG
>Ga0111541_10000725_pt1 | contig 10775 bp, 8 predicted proteins | sample Knorr_S7_td_DCM__FD_83039 | JGI IMG/M metagenome (GOLD analysis project Ga0111541, IMG submission 83039) | Marine microbial communities from Southern Atlantic Ocean transect - Knorr_S7_td_DCM_ad_131m_LV_B (version 2) (version 2) | ecosystem: Environmental > Aquatic > Marine > Oceanic | place...
CATTCATTTCTTTAGAAATAGTGCTAATTAAAAAGTCTGTGAATAACTCCCAGCCCTTACCCTGATGGCTTGCAGCCTGGTTTGCACGGACTGTCAATGTGCTATTAAGTAGAAGAACTCCTTGTCTTGCCCATGATGAAAGATCTCCGTTTTTTGGATAAGGGATGTTTAAATCACTTTCTAGTTCTTTGAAAATATTGATTAAAGATGGAGGATGAGATATTCCTGCAGGAACAGAAAATGAAAGGCCATTTGCTTGATTAGGTCCATGATAAGGATCTTGTCCAAGTAAAACGACTTTAACATCTTTAGGCAAACACAAATTTAGTGCCTCAAAAATTTTTTCACCTCTAGGATAACATTTTCCTTTGCTATACTCATCTTTGATAAATTCAACAAGTTTTTCAAAATAGGGCTTGTTAAATTCTTCTTGCAATTTTTCTTTCCACTCAGGATTTATTTTAACCTTCACTAATTTATTACTTTTGTAAGCTAAATTAAGAAAAATAGGATGTCATATATTCCTAAAAAAACATTAGAAGATTTAGAATTTTACGACGTGCTTAATCAGATTTCTAAACACGCAAAAACTCTGATTGGAAAAGAACAATGCCATAATATTAGGCCATTTGATCAATGTGACGAAAATCTTTTAAATTCTCTTGATCATGTTTCTGAGTATAGGTCTTCATTTGATAACGAAAACATCATTCCAGATCACTTTTTTAATGATTTCTCCAATTGTTTTAAACTCTTGGAAATTGAAAATAGTATTTTACCAATTGAAGTTTTTAAAAATATTTCTTCAGCTTCTGAAACTGTCAATAATTTACTTTCTTTTTTTAAGAAATTTAAAAACTATTACTCTAAGATATTTCTTCTAGGCGAAGAAATTGAGATGAATAAGGAAATTAAAAAAACTATCAATGATATAATTGATCCATTTGATGAGATTCGCGATAATGCATCAGAGAAACTTAAATCATTAAGAAATAAAATCAAATCTGTTCAAAAGGAAATTGGACAAAGTTTTCAAGAAACTCTTAAAAAATTAAATAAGCTAGATTATTTAGATACAATAAGAGAATCTGTTATTGATAATAAAAGAGTTTTAGCAGTAAAATCAATGCATCGGAAAAAAATCAATGGGCGCATTGCCGGAAGCTCAAAGACCGGAAGCATTGTTTTCATTGAGCCTGAAAGTACTTTTGAGCTTTCTAATATACTTCAAAATTTAGTTTTTGAAGAATCAGAAGAGATTAGAAGGATTTTAATGGATCTAACCGATTACCTCCGCCCAAAATTAGATTTAATTAAATCATATCACTTTTACTTAATTAAAATTGATACAATTTATGCCCGAGCAAAATATGCTTTACAGATAAATGGAATTCTTCCTAAGTTCTCAGATAAATCAGAATTAAATCTTGTGAAAGCGTATCATCCATTACTTTATATTGAAAACGGAAAGGGAAACAAAACAACTTTCCCACAAGACATTAGATTAAGTGATAAAAATAGAATTGTTATTATTTCTGGCCCTAATGCAGGTGGTAAAAGTATTACTTTAAAAACATTAGGACTTTTGCAATTAATGATTCAAAGCAGCATATTAATTCCTGTAGATGTAAATAGCAAAATATGTTTCTTTGACAAAATTCTTACTGATATAGGTGACAACCAATCGATAGAAAATCAATTGAGTACATATTCTTACCGAATTAAAAAGATGAAAGAGTTTATTAAAAAATGTGATGAAAAAACTTTATTCTTAATTGATGAGTTTGGAACTGGTTCCGATCCAGAATTAGGTGGAGCTTTAGCTGAAGCTATTTTAGAGGTTTTTTATGAAAAAAAATCTCTTGGTTTGATTACTACTCATTATACCAATTTAAAACTTTTAGCTAATGAACTTGACTCTATGGAAAATGCAAATATGCAATTTAACGAAGATACACTGGAACCTGTTTTTAATCTAATCACTGGAGAGGCGGGTAGTTCATTTACCTTTGAGGTTGCTCAAAAAAATGGATTACCCTACTCCATTATCAATAAAGCTAAAAAGAAACTAGAGAAGGATAAAATAAGATTTGAAACTACCATAAGTAAATTACAAAAAGAACGCTCTAAAATAGTTAAAACAGAAAGTTCTTTGAAGAAAAAAGAGGCTGAAAAACAAAAAGAATCAGAACTGCTTGAGAATCTTAATATAAAAATTAAAAAGAAACTGATAGATTATCAAGAACTGCTTAATCATGATAAAAAAATTATTGAACTAGGAAATAAAGTTAATGATATAGCAGAAGTTTACTTTCATAACAATAAAAAAAGACCAATGGTAGCTAAGCTTCTAGAATTAATAGAAAAAGAAAATTCAAAAAGAAAAAGAAAGTCAGTGGAAATTATAAAAAAAGAAAAGAAAAATAAAAAAAGAGCCTCTGTTGAGATACAAAATGACATTAAAAAGTTAAAAAAGGAAATTACTCATCCAATAGAATCTCCAAAAAAGAAAAAGGTGATTTTAAAGGTTGGTGATAAGGTCAGACTCCCTGACAGTGTTTCTGTTGGAAGCATTGATTCAATTGAAAAAAATAAAGCGATAGTTAATTATGGAACGTTTACTACTCAAGTAAATGTAGATAAACTAGAGCTAGCTTAATTTTTTTAACTTACCCATTGACTTCGCAACCAGCATAGATACTGCAGCGTCTCCTGTAACATTAGTTATAGTCCTACACATGTCTAAAGGGCGGTCAACAGCAAAAATTAACGCTAAACCTGCTTCTGGGATACCGGCTTGGCTCAAAACAATAACTAGCATTACCATTCCTGCGCTTGGAACAGCAGCTGCACCTATAGAAGCTAATGTAGCTGTTAGTACAATACCCATTTGAGTTCCAAAGCTTAAATCCATTCCAAAAGTCTGAGCTATAAATACAGCTGCCACAGCTTGATATAAACTGGTTCCATCCATATTTATTGTAGCCCCAATAGGTAGAACAAAACTAGACACCTCTTTATCTACTGATAAGTTATTTTCTACACAATCCATTGTAGCTGGAAGTGTTGCAGCACTTGAACTAGTTGAAAAAGCAAGTAATTGAGCAGGAGAAATGCCTCTAATAAAAGAAAATGGATTTAGATTAGTGAATAATTTAACTATTATAGCATAAACAATAATCATCAAAAACAATCCAATAATTAAAGTTATTGCATACATTCCTAGGGCTTTAAATAAGTCTATACTGGGTGATTCGACAACCAATGAGGCTAGTAGGCCAAAAACTCCATATGGAGCAGCTAACATAACGAAATCAATTAATTTTAAGATTACTGAGTTAAATGAATCAAAGAATTCTTTCGCGGGCCTTGCCTTTTCTTGTGGAATAAGTATTAAAGCTATACCGAAAAATATTGCAAAAAATATAACCTGCAACATATTTTTGTTTTCCGTTGTAGCATCAAAAATATTTTCAGGGACAAGGTCTACAAGTGCTTGCAAAGGTCCTGCTTCAAGTTGTTCTTCAGCTGCATTCTGTTTTAATTTCGCTCCTTCCTCATAGGCTAAAATCAAATCATTTCTGGTTTCTTCCTTTATACTGTTCCCTGGAGAAATTGTATTAACTAGGGCTAATCCGATTAAAACAGCAAAAACAGTTGTACATATATATATAATTAAAGTCCTTCCTCCCATTCTTGAAAGCTTTGAAATATCTTTTAAATCTGATACTCCTTTTATTAAAGACCCTAAAATTAAAGGCATAGCAATTAATTTTAGAGAGTTAATAAAAATTGTACCTATTGGTTTAATCCAATCAGAAATAAATTCGGGTCCAGATTTTGTGTATGACATTGAAATACCAAAGACAACCCCTAAGAGCATTCCAATCATTATTTTCCAATGTAAAGCCATATTCTTCATAAAAGAATTATTTGTTTTTAACTACTTCGTTTAATAATTTGAAATCAGCTATAACCAAAGCTGCCATGGCCTCAACAATAGGTACGGCTCTAGGGACAACACATGGATCATGTCGACCCTTACCCTCAATTTTAACCTCTTCTCCTTTTTTATTTATAGTTTTTTGTTCTTTCATTATAGTAGAAACTGGTTTAAAGGCTACTCTAAAATAAATATCCATTCCATTTGATATTCCTCCCTGTACACCTCCAGAAAAATTCGTTTTAGTTGTTCCGTCATTATTATATAAATCATTGTGGCTGCTACCCTTTAGTTTGGTGCCTGAAAAACCGCTCCCATATTCAAATCCTTTAACAGCGTTTATTGACAACATAGCTTTTCCCAGCTCAGCATGGAATTTGTCAAAAACAGGCTCTCCCAAACCTACTGGAGTATTTTGAATTACACATGTGATTATACCACCAACTGTATCGCCATCTTTTCTTGTTTTTCGAATTAATGCTTCCATTTTAGATGCTGTTTCATTGTCTGGACATCGAACCGGGTTAGTTTCAATGTTTTTAAAATCAAGTCTGCTATAATCCTTGTCAAGCGATATTTCACCAACTGAAGAAACATAGGCTGTAATTTTAACTTTTTTTAAAAACTGCTTTGCAATTGAACCAGCAACTACCCTACAAGCAGTTTCTCTGGCAGAACTCCTACCTCCTCCTCTATAGTCTCTAAATCCATACTTTTGATCATAAACTCGATCAGCATGTGATGGTCTGTAATTATCAATTATGTGCTTGTAATCTTTAGGTTTTTGATCATCATTGCTAATTGAAAACCCTATCGGAGTTCCAGTGGTTTTACCTTCAAAAATACCAGAAAAAAAATTGACCTTATCTGATTCTTTTCTTTGAGTTACAATGGAAGATTGACCTGGTTTTCTTCTGTCAAGTTCTGATTGAATAAATTCTAAATCTAATGGAGTCCCGGCAGGACAGCCCTCTATAATACCGCCTATCGCCTCCCCATGAGACTCACCAAAAGTAGTTAATTCAAAAAGTTTACCGTATTTATTACCTGACATAATATTTATGTAGTGCAAATATAACTTTAAAGTTTTTAATTGAAATTGGTGTCAACATATTTTAAATCAAATTAGACAAGAAAAATACTTATAAATATGATTAAATTTTTTATTTTTTATGTTAATTGTATAAGATGTTTTATAACTAAAACTGTATAATAAAATCTATAAAATGAATATGAAATATATATCTCTTATTATTATTACCCCGATTTTAATTTCTTGTAGCTTTAATCAAAAGACAAATAATGATCATTTACTTCTACAAACTACTGAAACCATTACATTATTGGGGGATACATTGATAAGTCCTGTAATAAAAGAAGGGGAATCACTAGATGAATTTAAATCAGCTCAAAAAATTTATTTTAATAATGAGGATAATTCTGAATCATTAATATGGTATGGCAGAAGAGCAGCTTATTTAGGTTATTATCAAAAGTCAATTGATTTATATTCAGAAGGAATAAAGAAATATCCTGACGACGCCCGTTTTTATCGTCATAGAGGTCATAGATATATTTCTACTCGTCAATATGATAAGGCAATTAAAGATTTTAGAAAAGCCATTAGATTAATTGATGAAAAAGTTGATCAAATTGAACCAGATGGTTTGCCAAATAAAAAGAATATTCCTTTGACTACGCTTAATGGTAATATATGGTATCACATTGGTCTAGCTTACTATCTGACAAATGATATGAATAATGCTTTGAAAGCATTTAGTAATAGAAGTGTTAGTCACAAATATGATGATAATATTGTTTCAAGTGCTCACTGGCTATATATGATAAATAGAAGACTGGGTGATATTGAGGGAGCTGATAGAATAATTGATAAGGTAAATAGTGAAATGGATATCATAGAAAATATGAGTTACCATCAATCATGTTTATTCTACAAGGGTGAACTTAAAGAATCCCAAATTGTTATTGATGACGTTGCATTGTACTCGCTAGCAAACTGGTATATGTATCAAAAAAATGATACGCTCAACGCAAAAAAATATTATCAAAAATTATTAAAAAACGGAAATCCTTACTCTTTTGCTTTCATAGCAGGTGAATCTGACTGGATCAGATTTTTTAAATAATTTAATTTCACACTATTTATTTAGCAAAATTTCTTTTAAAAAATCAATTTCTTTTTGATCGTAAGGGGTTTTATCTGGTAGGTAAATATCATGATGCCAGATCTTAGGTAGTGAATCAAATTCTTCGTCCCATGAAGACCAGGGAAATACCGTATTAGTTTTTCCAGCAACAAATCCCCAATTAATAGCTGAAATCTGTTTTTCTTTTAATAACGGCAACATCGCTTGAAAAGTGCTGCCTTGACCTCTTGCTAGATATTCTGTGCACAATATAGGACGATTAAATTTTTCTAATTGGTCAATCCTTAGTCTCATCTCCTCAATATTTTCATATGTATGAAATGAAATTACATCTGAATTTGATAGGGCAAAACGAGAAAGATCAGATAGACTATCTAGTTTTGACCAATCTTTATCCACTCCCGATCCTTTCCATACAGAAGTAGTTATGGGTTGAGATGGATTTACCTCTCTTGCCCATTTAAAAGATTTATTAAGTAAGGATAGTGTGTAAATATCTTTGTTTTCTTTAATCTCAAATTCATTATGCCCTTTTTGCCTTGGCGCTCCATTTCCTGGCTCATTGTAAAGGTCCCAACCAACTACTCTTTTATCATCAGCAAAATGAGTGATAACTCCCTTTATATAGTTTTTGACTTCAACATGACGTAAACTATCGCCAAGAATAAATGCTCCGGGAGCTTGAACCCATTGAGAGTTGTGGACAAAAGGTATAGGGTCGGGTTGTTTTCCAAGTTTTGGAGCTGGATGCCAACAATCATCTAATAAAACAAAAAGTGTTTTAATGTCTTTGCTATCAGCTATTTCTAAATAATTTTCAACTCGTTTTAAAAAACCCAATGAATCTTGATCCCATAGTAGATTATGTAAATAAACACGATGTAAGTTCATGCCCAGTTCTGCACTCCATTCTAACTCTCTTTCTATGGTTTCTGGGTCATAAGTGTCTTCTTGCCAAAATTCCAACTGATTTATTGAAGTACTCGGATTAAAGTTTGTGCCTACCATCCATCCATTTTCTTGCTGCCATTCCCAAGCTCTTTCCTCACTCCACCTCTGATTTAATTGTGATGTTTGAGGTTGATGGCATTGAATAAAAATCAAACATATTAGACTTAAAAGATTAATTTTTTTCATATGAATAAAGATAATAAATTGATTGTTATATAATCCTTCCTGGATTTAGAATGTTTTTAGGGTCAAAAAAATGTTTGATCTGTTTCATGAGTTCAATTTCAGATTTAGACCTGCTTTTGATCAAGTAATTTTTCTTGTGTAAGCCAATCCCGTGCTCAGCAGATATAGAACCATTATTTTCTTTTAAAGGTTCGTATACAACTTCGTTTACTTTTTTAATTATCTCATCAGAATTCTTTTCTTTACCTACAATAAAATGGATATTCCCATCAGCTACATGTCCCCATATGTAAATATTTTTAACAAATGATAGTTTTTTTAAATTATCATTGATGGAGTCCACTATCTTTCCTATTAATGGAATTGGAATACTTATATCAAAATGCTGAGCGTGATTAGCGTTTGAATCAAGTATTGAAACATCTTCTCTAATCTGCCATAAATTATTTAATTCTTTCTCAGTTTCAGCCAATGAACCATCAATAACAATATTATCTTCTAGGGCCTTTTCGATTAGATTCTGCAAAAGACTTAAGTCTTGATTTTTATTGCTACCTAAAGTTTCTACAAATACATAATAGTCATAGTTTTGATCAATTGGAGAAATAAGAGAAGTAGATTTTTCTATCATTGTTCTGTATGTGTTTCCCCACATCAATTCAAAAGCACTAAGGGTGCCTCCAAGTCCTTTTTCAAGAGTTTTCAAAAGATCAATTACACTCTCATAATCATTAACTCCTAAAATTGCAGAATGTCTAGTTGATGGAGCTTCAATGAGTTTTAAAACTGCTTTAGTAACTATTCCTAGAGTACCTTCTGATCCAATAAAAAATTGTTTCAGATCGTATCCCGAATTGTCTTTAATTATTTTTTTCAAAGACGAAACAATCCTTCCATCTGGAAGAACTACTTCAAGACCGAGAATCATTTGTCTAACCATGCCATATTTTAATACTCTTAACCCGCCAGCATTGGTTGAAATTGCTCCTCCAATATGAGCTGATCCTTTCGCTCCAAAATTTAAGGGTAAAAGAAGATCTTTCTCAGAAACAGAATTAATCAAATTTTCTAATATAACACCTGACTGGACAGTTACTGTCCTGCTTTTTTGATCTATTTCTTCAATTTCATTCATTTTTTCAAGAGATATAACTAATTGATCTCTTTTAGACTCAGTACCTCCAACTAAATTTGTTAATCCTCCGTGAATAATAACTTCTTGATTGTTTTTAAAACAAATTTTCATTATTTCAGAAACTTCATTAGTGTTTTTTGGCATAACCATTGCCATTGCTTTAAGAGGTTCATCCATTTTCCATACATGATGGTATTTTTGATCTAAATCCTTTCCATATATAATTTTTTCAGCACCTAATAAACTATCAAGTTCTTCAATAAGTGAATTAATTTTCATAAGGTTAATGTAATATATTTTTAAATCATTGTTACATATTAACTACTTTATTTGGTAATTTTGCGGAGCATGAAAAAACTACTCCTAATAACTTTATCTATTTTACTTTTAGGTTGCTCTACTGAATCAGAAAAATTTAAAATAATGGGCACCACTGACCTCGACGATGGTAAGAAAATTTTCAGAGTTGTTGCAGATTCAAACAATCAGCCAATAGTGTTAGATACAATGATTGTTTCAAAAGGAAAATTTGAATTTCAAGGAACTGCTATAGAACCAGATATTAATTTCCTTTACATGGAAGGAGTCCAGGGGAATGTGGGCTTTATTATTGAGCCTGGAACTATTAAAGCCAACCTTTTTAAAAATGATCTTGCTTCCTCAGAATTCAAGGGGTCGCCATCAAATGATTCATATATTTTATATAAAAATGAAACAAAGCCTATAATAAACTCATTGAATGAAATATCTACGGAATATGAAAGAGCGATTGCTCTAGGAGATGATCTTTTGGCTAATGATCTTGCTCAACAGCATAACGATGTTAGAAAAAAAGTAAAGGAATACGAAATAGAATTTATTCAAACCCATAAAAATTCTTTTTTCAGTGCCTTATTTTTAGAAAAATACTTAAGTGCGAAAGATTTAGATATAGAAATGGCTAAAGTTTACTATAATAATCTTGATGATAAAATTAGAAATACTCAAACTGGCAATAACATCTATAACTTAATGAATGTTTCGAAGAAAATAATAGAAGTCGGTGAATTAGCTCCAAGATTTGAAGGTCCTGATCCTAACGGAAACATTCTCAAAATGAATGATCTGCTTGGTAAAGTCACAATAATTGATTTTTGGGCTTCATGGTGCCGTCCATGTAGAGTTGAAAATCCTAATTTTGTTAGAATTTATAATAAATTTCATGACAAAGGGCTAAATATAATAGGCGTTTCTCTTGATAGAGACAAAAATAATTGGATAAGGGCTATTAGTGATGATGGTCTTGTGTGGAGCCAAGTTTCTAATTTGAAATTTTGGAATGATCCAATTGCTAAATTATATAATGTGAGCTTTATTCCTCAAACCTTCATATTAGATGAAGATGGAAAGATTTTATCTACTAATTTAAGAGGAAGTTTTCTAGAAAGAAAAATAGAGGAAATACTTGGAAACCAATAAAGTTTTCATTTTTTAAAAATGAAATAAGCAAAAATTGGAATCGTACTAATAAGGATAATCAAAGTCAAAGCAGATTTTAAAAATAATTCTGGAGCTATTAAAAGTGTAGCCATAATACCTGCAATTGATCCTCCAAAATGAGCAGTGTGACCAATATTGTCATTATGTTTTTTCATGGCGTAAATAGTATAGATTAAATATCCAACGGCAAATACATATCCAGGCATGGGTATAGGAAAAAAGATAAAAACTAGTTTCATTTCAGGGAAAATTAAAATTGAACTATAAACAATTCCTGAGACTGCTCCACTTGCTCCAACTGCAGTGTAATCTTTTTGGTTCTTGTGAAATTTATATGAGAGGTAATTTCCAATTAATAGACTTAATAAATAAATAATTAAAAAATTAAACCACCCAACACCAAATACTACGTAATCTGCAAAAAAATAAAGCGTTAACATATTAATTATTAAGTGATTATAATCAACATGAAGAAAACCAGAAGTAATCATTCTTATAATATCTCCGTTATCTAGTTTTAATACATTGAATTTGTAACGATCAAAGAAAAGTTTATCCTTAAAACCTATGTAGGAAAAAATTATATTTATCAAGATGAGTAAAGATAAAACAGGAGAAAGTCCAAACATTTCAAATTATTTTCCTAAACAAATATAGTATCTTTGGAAAAATTTTCTGTTGCAAAGGTTAACTTACATTATACTATATCCTTTGATCTTGGTAGTTGCCTCTCTTCCATTCAAAATCTTTTATATAATTTCAGATATCACATCTTACTTACTTTATTTTTTTTCTTATAGAAAAAAAGTCATTAGGAAAAATTTAAGACTTGTATTTCCTAAGATGATAGAAAAAGAGATTGTATTGCTTGAAAAAAAATTTTATAAACACATGACAGATATTTTTTTAGAAA
>Ga0111541_10000732_pt1 | contig 10752 bp, 8 predicted proteins | sample Knorr_S7_td_DCM__FD_83039 | JGI IMG/M metagenome (GOLD analysis project Ga0111541, IMG submission 83039) | Marine microbial communities from Southern Atlantic Ocean transect - Knorr_S7_td_DCM_ad_131m_LV_B (version 2) (version 2) | ecosystem: Environmental > Aquatic > Marine > Oceanic | place...
CCACTTTATTCTTACTTTTTAATTCTTGAGAGTGAATATTTAACTTTAAATGATACTTTCCTTTTTCGCTTGAAGCATGTCCTTTATGAAGAAAAGATTTGTCTTCAATCTTGATATCTTGTAGAATGATGCCATCTTGTAATTTTTTCTTTACCTGCTGCATTAATTCATTTATTTCCATAACAATTATTTGTTATAATTATATATCATGAAAAATATATGTGATTGGAATAATTGTGTAAAAATTGGAGAATATAAAGCTCCAGTTGAAAAAGATAATAGCAAAAAGTATCGATTACTTTGTTTAGATCATATCAAGGAATTTAATAAAAATTGGAATTACTTTGAAGGAATGAATGATAAACAAATTCATGAATTTTTAAAATCAGACATCACTTGGCATAAACAGACACAAAGCTTTAGCTCTTCTGATAACTTTTTCAAAATTCTTTGGAATAATGCTTTAAATGATGAGGTTCATAAAACAAAATTTAATGGAAAAAATAAATTAAATTTTGATCATAATGATATAAAAGCATTTGAGATTTTAGGAGTTTCAGTTGGTCTAAAGTGGGAAAAAATTCAAAATAAATTTAAAAAGCTTGTCAAAAAACTACATCCTGATACTAATTTGGGAAATAAAGTGTATGAAGAAAAGTTAAAAATCATAACTTTAGCTTATACTCAACTTAAAAATAAATATAAGGAAGAAATTGACACCTAATTTAAATATTCAACCAGATATAAATATCTCTATAAAACAAGTTTTTGGAATAGAATCTGAGATGAAAGTTGAGGGGTTTTCAAAAAAAAACGAATATGTGCCTGAAATAGATAAAAATTACAAATTTGACAGAGACACTACTTTAGCAATCTTGTCAGGCTTTGTTTATAATAAAAGAGTTTTAGTTCAAGGATATCATGGTACTGGTAAATCTACCCACATAGAACAAATCGCGGCAAGGTTAAATTGGCCTTGTGTAAGAGTTAATCTTGATAGTCATATAAGCAGAATTGATTTAATAGGAAAAGATGCAATTGTATTAAAAGATAATAAACAAATAACTGAATTTAAGGAAGGAATACTTCCATGGTCTATTCAGAATCCAGTAGCTTTAGTATTTGATGAATATGACGCGGGTCGTCCAGATGTAATGTTTGTAATTCAAAGAATTTTAGAATCCGAAGGTAGCTTTACTCTTTTAGATAAAAATAAAGTTTTAAAACAGCATAAATATTTTAGATTGTTTGCAACAACAAATACTGTTGGATTGGGAGATACCTCGGGTTTATATCATGGAACGCAGCAAATTAATCAAGGTCAAATGGATAGATGGAATATTGTAACGACACTTAACTATCTTAGCTTAGAAAGTGAAATGGAAATTATTTTATCAAAAAATAAAAATTTTAATAATGTAAAAGGAAAAGAAAGAATATCGAATATGATTAAAGTTGCCTCTTTAACTAGAAAAGGTTTTATTGCTGGTGATATATCTACCGTGATGAGTCCAAGAACTGTATTGCATTGGGCAGAAAATACTGAAATTTTTAAAGATGTTGGTTATGCTTTTCGAGTAACTTTTTTAAATAAGTGCGATGACTTAGAAAAAAATATAATTGCAGAGTATTATCAAAGGTGTTTTGGTGAGGATCTACCCGAGTCCATGATAAATATACAAATGTAAATGTATAAAGAAGATAATTTTAAAGAAAAATTTAAACAAGCTTTAATTTCAACAGCAAAAGTAATATCTGAAGATTTTAAGCCAAAAGAAAGTAAAAAGAATGAAAGTTCAAAAAATTTTGATTTTTTTGAACTTGATAACCTAAATAATAAAAATGATTTTATTAGATTAAGAGCTGAAACAGATTCTAAAGCTTTAAAAAAAAAATTTTCAAATATAAAGATTTACAATGAAAATTTACCTAATAATTCTTCATACAAATCATTATATGATTTATCAGAAAAAATAAGATGTGAGATTCTTGGTTCAAGAATGCTCAAGGGTGTTTCCAAAAATTTAAGTGAGAATTACCATCAAAAAATGACTTTTAAACGAAAAGATCAGCTAAAAAATAAAGAAGATGTAACTGTTATTGAGGCCTTTGAATTGTATATGCTAAAAAATTTTTTAGATATAAAACTTAACTCTATCTCAAAAAAAATATTAAATTTTTGGGAAAAAGATTTTGATAATTCTCTCAATAAATACATCAAATATTTAAACAACAACGTAGAAAACCAATCTGAATATAATTCAAAATTTTCTGAAATATTTGAAAAAATGGGTATTTTCGACTCCCAGAATGATGAAAACGAACAGAAAGATGATGAAAATAGTGAAAATGAAGCTAACAATAATCAACAAGATCAGTCTGAAGGTGAACAAGAAAAAAATAAACAGGATGAGTCTAAAGCTGGGATTGATGATGGATATGAATTAGATGATTATTCTATGGATGAACAACTTGTTGATACTGATTCCAATAAACAAAGTTCGGAGAAAGTTAATCAAAGAAATAATTTAGATTCCATAGATAAAAATTATAGTATTTTTACAAATCAATTCGATGAAATTGCTAAAGCAGAAAATCTTGAATCTATAGATGAAACAACAAAATTGCGCAATACTTTAGATCAACAGCTAACTAGCTTTCAGGATCTTATAACAAAGTTAGCAAATAAGTTACAAAGACAGTTACTAGCAAAACAAAATAGATCCTGGGAATTCGATTTAGAAGAAGGGTTATTAGACAGTTCAAAATTAACTAGAGTCATAATGGATCCTTATCATTCATTATCATTCAAAAAGGAAAAAGACTTGGAGTTTAAAGATACAGTAGTTACTTTATTAATTGATAATTCAGGATCAATGAGAGGAAGACCAATAACAATTGCTGCATTATGCGCTGATATACTATCAAGAACTTTGGAACGATGTTCTGTAAAAGTTGAAATTTTAGGCTTTACCACAAAAAATTGGAAAGGAGGAAAAAGTAGAGAGTATTGGAACAATAATGGTAAGCCAAAAAAACCTGGTAGACTGAATGATTTAAGGCATATTATTTATAAAAATGCAGATACTCCTTGGAGACAGTCTAAAAAGAATATTGGCCTAATGCTTAAAGAAGGTTTGCTAAAAGAAAATATAGATGGAGAAGCTATACTATGGGCTTTTAATAGAATTAAAAAAAGGAAAGAAGAAAGAAAAATATTAATGGTTATTTCCGATGGTGCACCAGTAGATGACTCTACTCTCTCAGTTAACTCAGGCGATTTTTTAGAAAAACATCTAAAAAAGATAGTTAAGTTTATTGAAGATAAAAGTGATGTAGAAATTTTAGCTATTGGAATAGGGCATGATGTTTCAAGATATTACAATAAAGCAATAAAAATAACCGATGTTCAAGAATTGGGAGATGTTATGATTAGCCAATTAAATTCATTATTCGAAAATCAAAAAAAACTCAATTAAATATTAGATAAATCTTTGTTTTTCCAATTTATAATTATTTCTGCTCCAGAATTTTTTTCTAAATTTCTAAAACTAACCTTTGCAAAATTTTTTTCTAAAAGAGTCTTACCAATAAATGTTCCTAGTCCTAATCCATGTTTTTCATCTGCTGTCCTTATATAGGGTTCTCCTAATCTATTTTTATCAATCAATTCCTTAGGGAAACCTGGCCCATCATCAGTTACAATTATAGTACTTTCTTTTTTGTCACTTATTAAAAATATTTCAACTTTCCCTTTACTAAATTTATTAGCATTACCTATAAAATTTCTTAATCCATAAATTATTTCAGAAGATTTATAAAATTTAATTGGATTTTTGAAATTATCTAAATTAATTAGGAATTTTTTTTTACTAATTTCTTCATATGATCTAACAATTTCTAACACACAAACTTCTAAAGTAATGTTAGAATCAATAAATTCGTCTTCGTAATTTGGATTTAATGATAGTTTTTTTAGAATTTCTCTGCATCTTTCAGCTTGGCTTGCTAATAAATCAAGGTCTTTTTTGATTTTATTGTCAGATCTAAACTCTTTTTGCAATTCTTTCGTAGTTAATAAAATCGTCGAAAGAGGAGTGCCTAGTGAATGAGCTGCAGCAGCTGCTTGACCTCCTAGGGAAAGAAGTTCATTTTCTTTAGCCATTAATTCTTGTATTTTTTCATATGCTTCTTTTCTAATCCGACTCTCACTTCCAAACTTCGTTCCAAAATATACTAAAAAAACTAAACCTATCAAAATTGATACTGGAATACTATAAAGATAATAGTTAGGAGCATGAAAGTGTAGCTCTTTAGGGTGTGGAAGATCTTGGTAAAAAAAAGTTAAAAACATTAATATAACGCTCGTTGTTGATACTAACAAAATTGAGCTAGATATTTTTAAATATTGAGCAGAAAAAACTGAAGGTATTATTATTAAGACTAGAAAAGGATTTGTGATACCTCCTGTTAAATAAAATAAAAAACCTAATTGTAAAATATCATATAATAAAAATTTTGAAGCAATAGAATTTTCAAGTTGATTATCCCTAATTTTTATTCTTAAATAAAAATTAGTTAAGATTCCTAATAATACTATTAATAAACAAAGTATGTAATTAAATTTAAAATTTAGTAAAAATTGTACTATTATAATTGCCCCTAATTGCCCACTATAAGCAATCCATCTAAGATTAATATATGTGCTTTTATTAAGTGAAAAATTTTTTGAAGATTCAAAAAATTTCATTTTTTAAATATCTAAATTAGATACATTGATAGCATTTGAGACGATAAAATCTTTTCTTAAACTCACATCATTGCCCATTAAAGTATGAATTATATCTTGATCTTTTTCAAGGTTTTTTGAATATTTTACTTGCAACAAATTTCTGGTCTCAGGATTTAAAGTGGTATTCCATAATTCTTCTGGATTCATTTCTCCCAAACCTTTAAAGCGTTGGATATTAAATTTTGATTTTTCATTATCATAAATTTTTTTAAATTCTTTAGAATCTCTTTTAATTTTTTTTAAATCTTTAGATATACTTAAAATATATTTTTCTAATTCTTTTTCATCTTTAATATAAATACTTTTTGAACCCTTTGTAATTTTAAATAAAGGTGGTTGAGCTAAATAAATGTGGCCATTTTCTATTAACTTATTAAATGGTTTATTATTAAAAAAAGTTAATAGAAGAGCTCTTATATGAGAACCATCTACATCAGCATCAGTCATAATAATAATTTTACCATATCTTAAATCTTTTAAATCTAGCTCCTCTTGTTTTGGATCTAATCCCAAAGCATTTATTAAAGTAACAATTTCATTTGAAGAAATCATTTTTGACAAACTCTTAGTTCTATAATCATTTGCATTTCCATTCTTTTTGTGGCCATTATCTTCAACATAGGTATTTAAAATTTTACCTCTAAGGGGTAAAACTGCTTGATTTTCTCTATTTCTTCCTTGTTTGGCAGACCCTCCCGCTGAGTCCCCCTCAACTATAAAAAGTTCCGTTCCTTCTTGCTTCCCTATTTGACAGTCAGCCAATTTTCCTGGTAATCCTGTTAGCTCAAGTGCTCCTTTTCTTCTGACATTCTCTCTCGCTTTTCGCGCTACATCTCTTGCCAAAGCGGCCTGAATAACTTTAGATAAAATAATTTTTGCTACTGAAGGATTTTGATCAAACCATATTGATAATTTCTCATTAATAATTGTTTCTACAATCATTCTCACTTCTGAGGAAACTAATTTATCTTTAGTTTGAGAAGAAAATTTTGGATCAGGTATCTTTATAGTCAATACACAAGTTAAACCCTCTTTTATATCATCACCTGAAATTGTTAATTTATTTTTTTTTAACAAATTATTTTCATTTGCATACTTATTAATAACTCTTGTTAAAGCGCTTCTAAATCCAAGCAAATGTGTTCCTCCGTCTTTTTGAAAAATATTATTTGTATATGGATAAACATCTTCGCTGTAAGATGCATTCCATTTTAAAGAACATTCTATTTCTATACTGTCTTTTTTTCCTTCAACATAAATTGGTTTTTTAAATAAATCGTTTCCATTTTTATTCTTTAGTTTTTCTCTTTTTGAATCTAAAAATTCAACAAACTCGATAATTCCTCCATCAAATTTAAATTCAACATTTTTTGGTTTTTTACTAGTTAAGTCACTTAAAGAAATTTTTACTCCTTTATTTAAAAATGCAAGCTCTCTCATTCTTTTTTCTATTATATTTGCACTAAATTTTATTGACGAAAAAACCTTTTTAGACGGCAAAAATGTGATCCTAGTTCCTGAGTCTTTAGATTTGCCTACAGCCTTAAGTGGCGACCTTGCATTGCCATCATTAAATTCCATAAAATATTTTTTACCATCTCTGCTAATTTCGAGTTTCAATTTCTCTGAAAGTGCATTAACCACTGAAACACCCACGCCATGTAGGCCTCCAGATACCTTATATGAATTATGGTCAAATTTTCCTCCTGCATGAAGTTGGGTCATTATAACTTCAGCGGCAGATTTTTTTTCTCCTTTATGAATATCAACTGGTATTCCTCTTCCATCATCGTTTACTGTAATAGTTCCATCTGAATTAATGTAAATATTAATATTTTTACAGTATCCTGCTAAAGCTTCGTCAATCGCATTATCAACAACCTCGTAAACCATATGATGTAAACCAGTACCATCATCTGTATCGCCTATATACATGCCTGGTCTTTTTCTAACTGCCTCAAGACCTTTAAGTACTTTGATCGAGTCTGCTCTATATGTGCTATTATTTTTCATATTTATTTTTTATGGAAACAAAAATTATATCATTTTTTTTTACTTAAATAAAACTAGGTTATTTCATTTGATTAAAAATCCATTGGTATGCTTAATTAATCTAAGCAAAAAAAAATATTTTTTGTATTTTATTGTTTTTTGTTTTATTTGATATTTTTGATGTCAGCCTTCGTAAACTTTTCTGAATCTGGTTCGTTTTTCGTTATTTTTTCATATATCCATTGATAAGTTTGTCTAATCCCATCATCTAACTTGGTTGAATAATTCCATTTTAATACCTCTTTTAATTTATCATTATTGCTTGACCTACCCCTAACGCCTTTTGGTTTATCAAGAAGATAATTTCTTTTAAGTTTTAACCCTGCAATGTTCTCGGTAATATCAACTAGTTGATTTATTGAAACTTGTTCATCACTACCTATATTTAATGGTTCTCTAAAATTCGAATTAAATAACTTAATAGTTCCTTCAATACAATCTTCGATAAAAAGAAAGCTTCTTGTTTGTTTTCCATCCCCCCATATTTCAATAGAATTATTTTTGTTAATTTTTGATTCAATAACTTTCCTACATATTGCAGCAGGTGCTTTTTCTCTACCGCCATCAAAAGTGCCAAATGGTCCATAAACATTGTGATACCTTGCAACTCTTGTTTCTATATTAAAATCCTCAAAAAAATGCCTACACATTCTCTCACTAAACAATTTTTCCCAGCCATACCCATCTTCTGGATCAGCTGGATATGCGTCTGTTTCTTTTAAACCGGGTACAAAAGTAGATTTTTGTTTTTCTGAGTTATAGACACATGCACTAGATGAAAAAAAATATTTTTTTACTTTGTTGATTACACAGGTTCTCAAAAGATTTGTATTTATTAAGACTGACAACATACATTCGGCTTTATTGTTTTCTATAAAACCCATTCCACCCATATTGCATGCCATATTAAAAATATAATCGACTCCTTCAGTAACCTTTAAACAATTTTCATATTCTTTTAAATCTAAAGAATAATTTTTGGCATTTTCAAATTTTTGAAACCAGTAGTTAAGAGGTTTAATGTCTGCTGCAATTACTTTAAACCCATCTTTTAGCAATCTCTTAACTAAATGCCCGCCTATGAATCCACCGGCACCTGTTACTAAAATAGTGTTAGATTTTTTAGACATCAGTTCTTTTTCCATCATTCATATCCACAAAAGCCCATGGCCATTCTATTGGGTTAGTATATTTATTAAACCAGAAAGATAAATATCTTTCACCTAAATAACCATAAAATCTTTTTTCATATCCTGATAAATTTTTAAATCCAAATATATCTTCACACTTTAAAAGCCAGTCAAATAAACTTTTAAACCATTCATTCATTATTTTGGGATGGGAAATAAACATATGGTTGGGATTAAAAAATGTTTTTTTATTAACATATTCTCTAAAATCATCTTGGTCCTTTTTATGCAAAAGATCTATTGCTTTATCAAGATTTCCATAGCCATGAAACATATCAAAATGAAGTTTTATTGTCTGTCTTTTTTTATCAAAAAGTATCAATGGATCTTTCAAAAAATTTCTAAATCCTTTTTTTACTAATTTTATAAATTTTATATTATTTAAGTAAATTCTCTTTGCTAGTACTGTATCATAATTTGACCAACTCGGAGAAACAGATGTTAACATGCAATCCTTTAAATTTTCTCTTGATATTATTATATCCTGATCACAGTTTTCTTTAAGCCAATATCTTCTGTATTGACAAAATCCAATCCAAGTATTTTCTTTATAATTTTTAAGTTGATTTTTCCAAAACCAATAGTGAAAAACATATTCTGCATAATAAGGATCCTTATCAAATATATTGTCCCCACTTTTACATTCTAAATAATGTTTTGGAAATTTTTCTTTCCCAACGCCTGCAGGATAACAATATAAATCATCTAGTAATGGATCCGTTTTATTAGTCACATTAAAAATTTCTAGATCTTTATTCATTATTAAATTACGGTTTGTTATCGTTTTAATACTTAATTATATTTTGTACACAAGAAATTAATTATTATTTTTTATTTTTTTTCAATAATAGCAACTTCGTTATTTTTGCCTTTAAATATGCTGATAGTTTTATAATTTTTTAAAAAGTATTCTTTGTCTGAATTATCAATATATTTTGAGTTAAAATCTTTATTATTTTTAATAGAATTCAAAATTTCTTTTAAAGATGGAAATTCATTATCTAAATTACTATCTTGTCTTGTGTCAGGAAAATCTAATTCTTCAATTATAAATAGACCACCAGAGGAAATTTTTTTAAAAAGCAAAAACAAACTTATAATTTGATCTTTAAGCGCATGCGATGCATCTTCGATTATTATATCAAAATTAACATTTTTATTTAAAATAGTATTTTTTATTGAGTCTTCTTCTGATGAATCAACGTAAAAATTTTCAAGTCTAATAGATGTATATCGATATAAGTCAGGAAAAATGTCTCCTGAATATATTTTTGAATTTTTAAAATAATAAAATATGCTAGCAGCTGAATTACCATAAAAAGATCCAATCTCAAGTATATTTAATTTCTTATCTTTGATTTTAGAAAAATATTTTTCATAAATATTAGAATATCCATGAGCATGAATCCTGGTTTTGCTCATTTTAATAGGTTGAATATACTGATCAATGTAATAATTACCTTTATCACTATTAAAATGCTCAAATAGATAATCTAGATCTCTTTTAAATAATTCAGAATTTTTTTTAGAATATTGATCTAAATTAATTTTTTTAGGCAAAAATGGAATATTGAACAAATATCTAATTGGTAAAATTATATATATATAAATTTTTAAAAAAAAATTAACTTTTTTTAATCTGTGTACATAGTACAATTTGTAAAATGTGCTGAATTTCATTAAATTAGTATTAATTCAAATTTACATTCTTTGGAATTTATTAAAAGCTTTAATTACTTATAGATTTAATTTTAAATTAAAGAGAAACTGGAAAAATTGTTATCAATAATGTAATCAACTAGTGTGAAAATTAATTACAGAGCAGAAATAGATGGATTGAGGGCAATAGCTGTTATTGCAGTTATTGTTTATCACGCAAAAGTTACAATATCAGATTACTCTGTATTCAAAGGTGGGTTTATTGGGGTTGATATTTTTTTTGTTATTTCAGGATATCTTATAACTTCAATAATTTTAAAAGAACTTAAGACTACTTCAAATTTTTCTTTTAAATATTTTTATGAAAGAAGGATAAGAAGAATAATTCCAGCATTATTATTTGTAATGCTCTTATCTTTTCCTTTAGCTTGGATGTTCCTATTGCCAAGCAATTTTTTAGACTTTTCAAAATCTATCCTTTATTCATTAGGTTTTAATTCTAACTTTTATTTTTGGTTTACCGGTTTAAAATATGGTGCGGAAGACAGTTTTTTACTACCTTTTCTTCATACCTGGTCTTTAGCTGTTGAAGAACAATATTATATTTTATTCCCGTTATTTTTTTTTCTAGTTTTTAAATACTTAAGAAAATATACCTTAATAATTCTTATTATTGGTTTTGTTATTAGTCTTGTTCTAGCAGATTGGGGGAGTAAAAATCATCCATCTTTTAATTTTTATTTTTTACCTACGAGAATATGGGAATTGGTTGCTGGCTCAATGCTTGCCTTCTTTGAAATCAATTTTGGAAGAATTAATAAAAATCAAAAAATAAATCTTATATTAAGTATTTTCGGCTTACTTCTTGTCTGTCATTCTATCATTTATTTTAATGATGAAATGTTTCATCCTTCATTTTATACTCTTTCACCAATAATAGGTGTTTGTTTGCTAATATGGTTTTTAAACAAAGATTCAATTATTACAAAAATTTTGTCATCAAAAATATTTGTTGGATTGGGACTCATATCTTACTCGTTATATTTATGGCATTATCCA
>Ga0111541_10000734_pt1 | contig 10749 bp, 4 predicted proteins | sample Knorr_S7_td_DCM__FD_83039 | JGI IMG/M metagenome (GOLD analysis project Ga0111541, IMG submission 83039) | Marine microbial communities from Southern Atlantic Ocean transect - Knorr_S7_td_DCM_ad_131m_LV_B (version 2) (version 2) | ecosystem: Environmental > Aquatic > Marine > Oceanic | place...
GAACTTCGTTTGTTATTCTGTGATGTACCTTCCAATTTGCGATTTCCCCCTCGTCAACAGTGGTTGGACGAATCAAGCAAGCATCGTCCGCTTCGTCAAAAAGACGCCAAGTGATTTCCACTTCTCTGCCGCCTCCCACATTCTCGATTAGTTCAGGATTTTCTACATCTGAGTCGATGATTATCATCGAAGGATATGGCCCCCCATTCTTCGGTATAGAATCAATTTCAAGTGAATTTGGCTCATTCGTTGTATCTTCATTCCATTCGATATTGAGTTCGATTCTTACAATAATTGGCAGGTTCTCTCTCGCTCCCATCTCATCAATAGTAAATGCCTCTAGATAGTATATTCCGTGTTCAGAGAATTCAACCGAGACCGTTTGTGATGATTCTGGGGCTACAAGTATCGGGCTTCGACCATCATTGGGGTCAATTCCAAAACTGACTAGCTGGTACTCCGATATTGTTTTTGAAAAATCGAAATCCAGGATGATGTTCGATGTGGATTCTAACTCTCCATCGACGAATGTTTCAACAATCGTGCCATTTGTTGAATCATAATTTACCACCATTTCAATACCGCTATTTTCTTCCGAATTGGAGAGGCATCCAACCGACGAATATGACAGCAAAAATACCGCCAATATCACAACTGGGTTGAAGCGCACAATTGAGTCAAATCAATTCATGATTTAACAGAAATGGTTTGCCGTTCTAATCAGAATCTTCCTCGACTTCTACTTCCAATACCTCTTCTAGTGATGGAGGAGGGGGAATCTGAGATTCTGATTCCATTAGGGACGATTCATTTCTAGAATAGGCAATTGCACCTAGAATCAGCAGGAAACAAATTGCGAAGGCGATTCCAATTCCACCTGAAAATAGTTCCGTGATTCCTTGCTTATCCATTGTATCGCAGATTCCATCATTGTCTGAATCTGTTGGCCAATCTTCACCATCCATTGAGTCTGTTCCACATTCCTCTTCGTCCAAATCGCTCCAATCATCGCCATCTCTGTCGGCATCCATAGAATCATCAATACCATCACCGTCGCTGTCTAACCAGCGATTAGCATCAAGTGGGAAGTCGTCTTCTGTGTCCAGATATCCATCGTTATCGTCATCTGTATCTTCCTCTATTGAACCGGTTAACCCAGATTTGTGTCTGTCTGGAAGGCCGTCACCATCTGTATCCAAACCCATTGCTGGATCCAATGGCCAAGCATCTACAATATCCTCAACTCCATCTCCGTCATCATCGGTATCTTCCTCTAAAGAAGTGGGACAATTTGGAATCACGAAAGAATCCGGGCGACCATCTCCATCCGAATCAATGTGGGCGCATGCTTCGTTCGAGAAGGCGTCTTGATGATCTTTCCAATCATCATTATCGTCGTCGTCGTCCTCATTGTCTCCAATGCCATCCATATCATTGTCTACCCATTCTTCGGGGTTGTAGGGGAAATCATCTTCGACGTCAAGATGACCATCGTCATCGTCATCATTGTCGTTGTAATTACAGATTCCATCGCTATCACTATCGGTTGGCATGGAAGATGCATCTGTTGGCGAGTGAGAGCAGGCAATTTCTTCTGAGTCTGGCCACCCGTCATTGTCGTCATCCAAGTCTTCCGTGATATCATTGCAGCCATCGCCATCATTGTCGTTTGAGATGTCACTTGTCCATCCTTCGTCTCCCGCGGGACAATCGTCCAATGCATTGGCTATTCCATCTCTATCATAATCTGTAATCATCACTCGGATTAGTGTACCATTATCAACAGGACTGAAAGTCTGCCCCGCCATCTTGATATTACAATCATTCGTATTTTCATCGCTGAAACAGTTTGGTATGGACATTGCAATGTCTCCATAGCCATTCTGCAAAACTTGAGACACAGGGGAAGCAGCACGTGTGGTGGAATATACACCTCGTATCCAATCGCTGTTTGCCTCTTGATCAACCTTCAATGCCCAACCGATTCCGTAAGTTCGACCATTGTATGATTTTCCGGCGACTTCGATTGTACATGGTGTAACTTGCCAACAGCCAGAACCAGCGATAATAATATCACCATTTGGCCCCACTGAGGCTGAATGAATGTAAGAATCTTCAGAATCTTCCGAATCCCAAAGGCCTTCCCATTCCTGATTTTGATGATTGAAAATAGCCCACCAAGAATCAGAATAGCCTGAGTTGTTCACTGAAAATCCTGTAACTGAAAAATTAGCGGAGTAGTGGTTTCCACCGACCAATATTCTGTTATCATCAATCGGCACTGTAACTTGTAAATAATCAACTCCAGAACCTCCGATTTTTTCGTACCACTGATAGCTTCCGTTTGCAGAATATTTTGCTACAAAACCATCTTGATTAGTTATTACATCATCGGGGGACAGTCGGAATGAGCAGGTATCTAAAAATGTGCTATCATGACAAACTGAACCGGAGGCTAAGACGCCACCATCAGATGTTGCGACAATCCCCATCTGCTGCAGAGACCAATAACCTCCTCCAAGAGTATGATCATTTGTAGAACTCCCAAGTGTATTGACCCAAGTCAAAGAACCATCAGAGGTTAATTTGCCAATAAAAATATCAGCACCGCCTTTAGTGAGGGGACCTTGAACCCCTTCAACTGAATTCAATCTACATGAGCTAGTATAATCTGCGCAAAATGTTCCCTGAAGATATATTTCACCATTTGGACCCTCATCTAAGCTATGAATTAGATCATTTCCAGCTGACCAAAATGCTCGAGACCAGATGACCTCTCCTGAAGGAGTCATTCTGAATACAAATGCATCCAAGTTTCTTCCTGGTGCTTCAAGTAACATGCCATTACCTTGGAAATAACACTCGTTTGAAAGCCAACAAAAACCTCCAGCGACTAATATATCCCCATTTTCTAGAACAATTATCTCATCTACTCGATCCCCATATCCGCTGTGGAATAGATTAGCATCGGTTCTGATTCCTTCATTATCCATCACCGCAACATAAGATGGAGCGAAACTCAATGTTGATTCAGTCCCAGATTGGGAAGTCAATTCACAGTCAAAGGTAGTGCTTAATTCGGCACTTGAACGACCACATAATGTCCCACCAAAATAGAGATTTCCTGCAGCATCATAATCCATACCATTTACACTATCGTAATACACGCTTGGGTCGACTAAATGTAATGGGCCATCTACGTTTGTTTGGGTATTCATTTCGGCTTCTAAAGGAGGTAAATTTTCTGTTTCCTGGATGGCTAAAGATAATGACATAAACAATAGAATGCTTATTGACAGTATGGCGGATAGTTTACGCATGCTTTGAAAGAAATACTCTCGTATTTTACTTTCTCGAATGTAGATTCACTTCCATTCTATACGAATCAAAGTAGAACCTTTGGAGATGAGGCTAGAACTTCCGTACTACATCCTTCTTCATACTGTTGGAAATTTTCCCTAAACATTTGCGCTAGAAGGTTTGCCACATTGTCATATCTTTGCTTGTCCGACCAAGTCTCCCGAGGTTGTAGAATTTCACTAGGGACACCTTCACATTCTAAGGGTACTGAGAAGCCGAAACGCTCATCTTCTACAAAGATTACATCTTCTAAGTCACCGCGCAGTGCTGCATTTAACAGTGCGCGAGTCCAGCGAATTTTGATCCGATTGGATTCGCCATATCCACCGGCCACCCATCCAGTGTTTATGAGCCAACAATTAGCATTTTGCTCGCTAATCTTCTGCGATAACAGATCAGCGTAAATGCTCGGGTGGCGGGGCATAAATGGGGCGCCAAAACAAGTCGAGAATGTCGCCTGAGGCTCAGTTACTCCAATTTCTGTCCCAGCAACCTTTGCTGTATAACCTGACATGAAGTGGTAAGCGGCTTGGTCCGGGGTCAATCGAGAAAGAGGAGGTAGGACTCCGAAGGCGTCGCAAGTCAGGAAAACCACGTTCTTTGGATGGCCTGCGGTAGAGTCTTCGGTTCTATTTTCTATGGCTTCAATTGGATAGGACGCTCGAGTATTCTGGGTAAGAGTTCCATCGTCGAAATCTGGAACTCCATTTGAATCTAGGATTACATTCTCCAAGATAGTTCCAGGCATTCGAGTTGTAGCATAGATTTCTGGTTCGTCTTCCTTGGACAAACCGATTAATTTTGCATAGCACCCTCCTTCGAAATTGAATACACCATCATCTGACCAACCATGTTCGTCATCGCCGACTAATGCCCTGTGAGGATCTGCGGAAAGAGTTGTCTTTCCGGTTCCGGATAATCCAAAGAAAAGGGCTGAATCCTCACCATCTGTATTTGCCGAGCAATGCATTGGCATGATACCTCTTTCAGGGAGAATATGATTCATTATCGTGAAGATGGCTTTCTTGATTTCTCCCGCGTAATGAGTTCCACCGATAATTACCAAACCTCGATCTAAGGCTAATATCACGAAGACACCGGAATTTACTCCATCAAATTCGGGGTCAGCAAGTAAGTCCGGAGCGTGTAGAATTGTGTATTCAGGAATGTGATCGCTCAATTGAGAGGTTTCACTGCGAACGAACATATTGTGGAAGAAAGCAGCATGCCATGCCTTCTCTGTAACTAGACGTACTGGCATTGCGTAGTTTGTGTCTGCGCCACAATGCGCATCTTTGACGAATAATTGGTCTGCAGAGTCAAGGTGTGATTGCACCTTCTTGAGAAGATTCTCAAACACCCAGCGACTTGTTGGACGATTCACCTTACCCCACCAAACATGGTCTGCATATCCTGGTTCATCGACTATGAATCGATCATTTGGTGAACGCCCAGTTCGTTCTCCGGTGGTTGCAAGTAAAACACCATGAGCAGTCATCTCTGCTTCACCACCCTCTACTGCCCTTCCATGCAATTCATCGGAAGACAGATTCCAATGTACTGAGCCGCTAGGATTCAATCCGTGCGTGGACAGAGGGGTCGCCGAGGCGGCGGTTGTGGACGAGCGCGAGGTGCTCTCCATGTATCCCGCCTCAGATGTTTACCTTTCAACCATTACGGATAACCCGTCGAACGGATTTCTCTAGGATATTGTAATTCAACTAACCCTTGACGGGGATGCGATTATCGTAGAATGCCGTTCCTCGCGAGCGCGTGAACGATGAGAAGGACGACAGCGTGATTCGCGAACGTCGGTTCAAAATCGGTGCAAACATCGACATCGGAGACCTAGGTTTAGGAGAAGATTACGAAGAAGTACCCGATCCCAATTCACCCACTTTCGACAAAAATGAAACTGTAGAAGAGGATGAGGCTCTAGGAGATGTCTTTGACCCATTCAAAGAAGCCTCTGGAGAGGAAGCTGGAGCAATTTCTTCTGACGGAACAGTGACCAGTGCTCCAGAAAATGACATTGTTACCTCAATGGCAAAAGATGGCGAGCGTCGTGTAAATTGGTCGCTAATGGTGTCGATGATATTCGTCTTCAGTCTTCTAAGTGTAGTTGCGGGAACAGCTTTCCCCCCGTTGATTTCATTGGTATTGCTCCTCATTCTAGCAATTACAGGATTCGCTTTAGGGGAACGATGGATTCCCGATAAGAATCTGCATTTGCTTGGTGTTTCTTGGGTCATAATTTCAATGAAAGTCCTCTATGGTCTTGCAATCGAGCTAAATCGTTGGGAATTGGGTGAATTCCTTCCAATTTCTGTGGAAGTTCTAGCGATTGTATTGTTATTGCTCGTTGCGCTTAACGTATTCATTGCCTATCGGCATGATCACGATGCAATCGCTGCACAGGCAACTCTCGTTCTGTTGGCAATTGGTTCTACTGCTGGCTCGATTGGAGGGGAGTTAGGGGTCGCAGTGATGATTCTACTGGCTACTTTGCTACTCCATGGTCTTGCATTACACAGAGAATCCGGGAATCTAGCAGCACTAGGAGTTGCGGCTTCTAATCTGTGGATAGGTATGCACGCGATTACGGACGGATTTACTGCGGGTTCATTGGTTATTGAGCCTCTCGATACACCATTAATTCTCTTCCTACTATTGATGCTTGTTTCCGGAATAAACTCTGGTATGGCAGCGCGTTTTGCGCGCGAAGACAACTGGTTCTCACAGGGATTCAAGGCAGCCGGACTTGGTCAGCCTGGACTTTGGGGCGTATCTATTTCCTTAGGTATGGTTGGAGCATTAATGGCTGTTGCATCAAGTCGAGAAGATTCAGGATATGCATTGGGAATGGTTACCTTCCTGGCTGGGGCATTTGGAGGTTCATATCTCATAGTAAGGGGTGTTGAACGGCTCCGAGTAGCGATCCCTCTAATGGCTGGGGCGGTATTATTTTCTCTATTGCTGATATTCGGAGAGAGTACTGAAGCCATATCTCTCTTTGATCGTTATGAGACATTCACAATTTTTGCCGCTATTCTGACTGGATTTGTCATCTTACGGGATCAGAATCGTGTTACTGACCGTGTCCTATGGGTTGGTTCAGTTGGTATTCTAGTACTCTTAGTCGTACTAATTCCTGCACAATCCGAAGCAAATGGAGGGGATGGAGGGTTGGCTCTCTTAGGGCTTCTAACCGCGCTCCACATAGGTACTGCGATTCTTGCAATAATGCGGCGAGCACCTTCTTTGGCAGGTGCTACAGTACTGCTTCCTTGGACTTGGGTCTTATTGCAAGAATTTGTAGTCGAATCATTCCGAACCGTGATGATTGCCAATGGGTGGGACGATCCTGGAAATATCATTCACCTAGCTACCACTCCGTTCGCCGTCTACCTCATTGTCTCGGTAGCATTAATGCTAATCGTCAATTTACAATTAGGCGAAACTGGTGTTAATCTGGCCGCGGGATTCCTTGGTATTACCGAAGTATCAGCCTCCATTCGAGATTCAGGAGTATTGCAATTGTGGGCGATTGGACTGTGGTTACCTATGGTCACAATCGTGGTCATGGCCCATGCCGGTGGTTTTACCGCAATCACACTCTTAGCTGTGGTTTCAGTTGTATCACTATCTCACTTAGGTGCCGAATTTGCTGGTAAAAGACTCGGTGGACCAATCGCTCTTTTGGGCGTAATTGCAGTCAGTGCCGCTGTCCTAGGCTGGAGGCACGGATTAGACGAAATGTGGATTATTCTCTTGCTTATAGCTACAGCCTCAATCCTCTATCGGGGAGACCCTGAGAATGAACCAATATTCACCAACGGAATGGCTCTAATGTCTCTTCCATTAATTATTGCAATTTCTACAAAAGATCCTAGCCGCATTCTAGATTCTACCGATTCTATTCCAAATATCGACTTATCATTGACTTCCGTTACTTGCAGCGGTTTGGTGATGGGTTTCTATCTCCCACGCGCAGAGAAGATGGAAAAATTGCTCAAACCAGCCGCGGCAGCTCTATGGTTGCTAGTGATTACAATCGGACTATCGATTCAATTGGAAAATCAAACATCTACCATGGCTGGTATCGGTTTGTTTGCATTAAGCGCACTATGGCTTGTTGCACGAGGAGAAATCAGAGCCGAACTGAAAACACTAACCCAAAGAGAGCAGCTTTTGGCAATTGCAGGGCAGGATGACGTCAAGAAATTGAGTTTGGGGACTGGGCAATTAGATACCTACGATCCTAAGAGACTGGAATTACAACAAAAGCGCAAGAAGAGAAGAGATCTTACCGCAACCGACGATGATTCTGAATTATACACAACGGATGTTTCACACCGGCCAACAATTGTTCTATTAGTTCTCTTTTTGGTCCTTGGTTCGGTTATCGTTTGGGGCCTGTTATTTTCCTCTTCACCACTAATTCTACTCAGCGCTGGAATCTTCGCAACCATATTGGTTGCAATCGCTAGATTACGAACTAAACAACTCGACCTCGATTTACCTACAGTGATGGGAATCGAGATGCCGATTGCATACGCAATTATTGGACTAGTTATCGCATTGATTTCAGGCCATTTAGGCCCTGGAGCGAGTAATAGGGACCTACTAGATTTAGCAGTCGTTACGATTCTGATTTTGCAATTTGTGATTATTTCCTTATACCAAAGGGATAACCTACTGGATAGAATTCCTATTGCAATCGACTGGTTTGTTCTACCTCTAGTTCTTGGTAGGATTGTCGGAGCGCTTCTTGTTGAATCCCTACCATTCCCATTCACTGTTGATCCGTTCGATGGAGGCCTGATTGGATGGCAGATTCCTTGGCTACTCCTTGAAGCATTGCTAATCTTCACAATCTTCATTGATTTGATGATTGATTCACGGAGGTCGAGTGTCGGACGAGATACTCATTTGAGTAGTTCAGGAAGAGGCTTACGTGCCTTGGCATACGTAATGATTTCTTGGGGTCCTGCTGGAATTCTTGCGGTTGCTAATGCCATATATACAGGACGTAAACATCGACAAGTGGAGGCTGTAGGGTTGGCAATTATTTGTCTACCATTAGCACTATTCTCGATGGGTACATTCGTTCCACAGTTTATCGGGTATCTCGATTGGATTATGCTTGCTGGCGGATTTGTCATGCTTGGATTGGTGGCTGCATCTGTGCCAATGAGAAATGGACATTGGACGATGATGGCAGCCATTGATAGTCACATTCTGATGTTCGCTGGTCTAATTTTAGTCAACATGTGGATAATTTATCCAATCGCCTTATTTGCCATATCAACGACCTTATGGGTTGTTGGAATATTCCATTTACGGCGTGTTTTACGAATTTGGGGGTTCGCGGATCTCATTCTAGGAATCGCTGCATCACTCCTGATGTTAGGTGCTGCTTCTTCGATTAACGCAATCGGATTATTCCTATTGCTAACAGTAGTGGGCGCCGAGCTCGCTCTAGTGACTTGGCTGGGGCAAAGACATCAAGAAGCATTGCTACAAGATTGAATATTGGCGACTCGATATTGATTTCGAATCGTGGATTCGTTGAGTTGGACAGTACTAACCTTGATGACTGACGGGCTGCGGTCGGATATCGTGTCCCGCAGTTGGATATCAGACACTCCCGATGAGGTCGAGCATCCTACTGTACCGCTAGGTATCAATCAAATGGCTATTCCGAGAGCCGCAATTTTGCTCTCATTGGCAACCGCTGCCCTACTAATAGGTTCGACTGTAGTGGTTGGCTACAGCGTTTACGTCTTCGTTAAAGAAAATGAGGATGCGTTCTCCGTAACAGATCAAGACTTGCTAAAGGACGAAAACAATCGATGGTACTGGGAAGTAGACTTGTTATTCGACACCTGTGATTCAAGATTAGGTGATTGGGATTGGCCAGAAGTTCTATCTGAACAAGATGATGTATTCCTCTACCCTGGTGAATTGCGCTGTGACTGGGAGCATCAAGGAGATGGCGATAGGGCAAGCGTAGCAGTATACAATAGAGGTGATCAAACCCTAGATATTGTCCTCGAAATAACCGGTGGGGAGGTTGTCTTTGCCTCGGAAGACGATACTGTCCTTACCGTGAATGAAATAGGGGTAAATGAAACTGCAATTGTAGAAATTCAGTTGAATAATGCAGTAACAGAGCACGATATTCAGATTCAGGCATCACATCTGAATGTTAGAGAAGCGGAGGTTTTACTCGATGTCCATATCTTCGAAGGTTCCAATCCAAGAGATTTACATGCTAGTGATGGTGATAATCTAGAGGTTCATTACAAGGTTTGGGATGCGGATACAGAACAACTTCTTGATGAAGGCGATTTAATCGTCACCGCTGGCGATGATTCGAACTTCATTCAGGGATTTGGATGGTCTGCAATCGGTCTAGATATCGATGGAGATAGAGGGCTAATACCAGGTATTGATACTGGAACTACACACGTTACATTACTTCCTCCACCAATTGCCTATGGAAACAGTGATGGGCACGAACTGCAAGAATCTTGGTTGCGATTTGAGTTGAAGGTGGATAGAGCAACCATTTGAGAACCTCTAGACGGGAAAAAGACTTGAGTTCAACAAAGGAGCGGAGTGCATGAACGAGGAGCCAAGTCACTATGCTCTGAACCCCTCATCTGACCTTGTAAAGAGGGCTTCCAAGGTTGCCAAGGCTGAATCAGCACGCAAAGGTGGACCTAAATTCCACATGACCGAAGAGATGCGGAGGTTATCCACACCTTGGTCTGTTTCTCAAGTCAGAGCTGAGCAAATTCAAGCTATCGACCTACCAGCTGGAGTAATCCTAGATGCAGCGGCCGGAAGTGGAGTACAACTTATCGCATTGACCACTGGTTTGAAGCGTCCTGGATTAGCCATAGAATTGGACCCAAATATAGGATTACTATGTGCTGCAAACATGCAAATTAATGGAGATGAGGGCGATCTGCAGAGAACGATGGATCGCGTTCTGATAGGAGATGGTACAGATGCTGAGAATGCAATTGTCGCCTATTGGAATAGCCTAAGGGATGCAGGAACTAGGGCACATCCACCGATTGGTATGTTACATCTTGATCCGGCTCGACCAAGGGATGCTCAAAGACATGAGATTGATGAGATGGAGCCTGCGCTTGGTCCGTTACTCAAGGCCTGGGCTAATCATCTTGAAACTGGACCACGAGGTCCGGCGATTTTACTGGATTTATCCCCAAGACTAAATGAGGATCAGCGTTCACTGGTCGATGCGGTTATCGAGACGACATTCCCGGGAATCCGTAGGACTTGGGAATACCTCAGCCAAGGCGGAGGCAGAATTGATCGACTATCGGTTTGGATTGGTTCTCTTTCCTCCAAAGA
>Ga0111541_10000737_pt1 | contig 10719 bp, 11 predicted proteins | sample Knorr_S7_td_DCM__FD_83039 | JGI IMG/M metagenome (GOLD analysis project Ga0111541, IMG submission 83039) | Marine microbial communities from Southern Atlantic Ocean transect - Knorr_S7_td_DCM_ad_131m_LV_B (version 2) (version 2) | ecosystem: Environmental > Aquatic > Marine > Oceanic | place...
AAACCGAAAAGCTCCTGAAGTTCTTAGTTTCCTCGGCCTGAACGAAGGTATGACCGCTCTGGATCTAATTGCTATTGGAGGCTGGTATACAGAGGTCCTCGCTATAGCTGTGGGCCCATCAGGCCAAGTTATTATGCAGAATAATCCCGGACGTATGGTAGATAACAACATAGAGCTAATTAATAGCCGTTTATCCAGACGCGTAAATATCAATCATCACTTAGGCCCGGTCTCCGACTTATCGCCTGACTCAATCGATTTTGCACTGACCGCTCTTAACTTTCACGATGTCTATAACCGCAGTGCAGAAGAGGCTCATGACAGATTCACTCAAGTCTACAACGCTTTAAAACCCGGAGGTATTTTTGGGGTAATCGATCATCAAGGATCTGCAGGAGCTGATAATGCCTCTTTGCATCGGATTGCATTTGAAGACGCTGTTAAGTCTATTACAGCAATGGGCTTTGCCCTCACCGGGACGAGTGACCTCCTCGACAATCCAGCTGATGATCATACGTTGGGACCACGCGATCCAAGCTTAGCAAGAAACACTGATCGATTTATCCTTAGATTTGTCAAACCTGAATAAAATTTCTGTCATCTTTAATACAGGCCAACCCCTTGATCGAACAATTATCGATTAACCAAGAAATTTTATGGTTCACGACCATTGCGATCGACTTGGGATTCGCTGTTACTCTCTATAGACTCTTTGGTCGTCAAGGATTGTATGCAACTATAATCATTAGTCTGCTATTAGCAAATTTACAAGGTCCAAAACTTACAGAAATTTTCGGTCTACAAACCAGTATGGGAGTAATACTGTACTCCAGTATTTTCTTCGCGACTGATCTATTAAGCGAGCGCTATGGAAAGCAAGAGGCCACACGTGCGGTCATGATTGGATTTTTGGTAAGCATAATTTTCATAGTAATGGTGAGCCTTAGTCTATTGTATTTACCAGCAACCTCTCCTGAAACGTCTTCGATAGCACTTAGCATGCACGAAGCAACAGCAACGCTATTCAATTTCACTCCACGTTTTGTAATCGGCTCTTTACTTGCTTACTTCATTAGTCAGCGATTTGATGTCTGGATTTTTCACGTGCTGAAGAATCGAACACACGGAAAACATTTATGGCTTCGCAATAATGTATCGACTGTGTTATCCCAAGCAATCGATACACTAATCTACGGACTTGTAGTTTGGTGGGGTATCGTAGATCTTTTCACGGCGATGCAACTCGCGCTAGCTAAATACTTTTTTAAGGTCGTAATTGCAATCATCGACACCCCTTTCATCTACCTTGCTAGAGGCTGGAACGTCGAACAAAAAGACTGGATCAAGGCGCCTTCTGTAAAGCCCTAGTCATTAAACCGGATTGGTTTTTACTCAGTCCTAACTTTTAGGTTCCCAGAAAAACACCTCCCAATCTCGGAGCGGTTCAGAACCTTCATACAAAGCTTCGTCTAACGACCTGCCAGATTTATCAGCCCACTGCTGCATCATTTCCAGCCTTTGATCCCCGAGTATTTCCCTTGCCTCCATGGCGTAGGTAGAATCACCGATTCGTAACCACCCATCTCCACCTCGTTCTCTTACTCGTCTAGCCCAATATCCATCATCAGGTCTAGTAGCAGTGATAACACCTTCCTCAGTACCTACCCATGAAAGATAAACTACAAGAGGAGGAAATCCCGCTTGCTTCATGAACAAAGGTCCCGGGACACTTTCATTTAATGGAGTAAAGTCGTCCGGCGCATCTGTGAGCGTTCCACCAATCAAAAGACCTGGCGTACGGCCTAACCCTTGGTTACTCAGGTATGGCGCCGTGGATACCCATGCAAACAACCCTATGATGATAACAAGCCCTATCGAAACTCCTATTTTTGAAGTTTTATTCATTAATTATCTCCTCTTTTGTAATCCTGCACCTTGTGGACGTCAATGTCTGAAATCCTTGTAGACTCAATATCACTCGTATATCACAGATCAAGATTAGTAAATAATTAGCCGGTGAGAGCATATACTAATGTTTAGAGAAAATAGAGTGTTTTTGCAGAAAATCGCCAAGTTTCCTTTAAGCTACTTAACGGTAGAGGGCAATTTTGAAAGTGGACCACCTGAATCGAAGATGTCTGTCTGAGTCATTTTTTTTTTTGAATTTATTTTGTACACTTCCAAAAGTTCCCTTAATCGGATATTCAACACTGTATGGTTAAATCCCTGTCAATTCCACTTCTGCAAACCATTTGCTTGTCGACGGCCAGTCTGTATTTTTCGATCGTCATGAGTCAGAACGAAATTCCACTGACACCTTTTGGCAGGCCAGATCTGCAGGGCTTCTGGTCCAATGCTTCTCTGACAAAAATGGAACGCGACCCTGCCTATGCTGAATTTGGGCTTTTGATTCCAAGCGACAAGATAGATGAGATAACCCGAAATCATCCTCAAGTAGTCAGACAAGACACTGATGATAACCAGGTATGGAAAAAGCTACCCGATGGAGCCGACTTATCTTTAGGGCGTGGCTATAATGCTTTTTGGGTAGCCCCAGGATCCCGTTTTGCTCTGATAAATGGGGAGTATCGGACCTCAATGGTCACACATCCAGAGAATGGTCTTATTCCATATTCGAACGACGGACTAGCGTTACGACGAAAAAATCGAGCTAAGTATTCTGGGGTCTTATCTGATCAGGTGACAATGGGTACTGATGGGCCAGAGAGTAGAGCGCTTGGTGAGAGATGTTTGATCGGCATGGGTAGCACGGGCGGGCCACCGATAACCAACGTAAGGTACAACAATCTCTATCAAATTGTTCAAACAGATGAATACGTTGTTCTGCACATAGAGATGGCACATGATGTGAGAATAATTCCAATAACAACGCAACATCGACGAAAAGACATAAAGCCCTGGTTTGGTGACTCAATAGGCCACTGGGATGGCCAGACCCTCGTTGTAGAAACGCTGGGGTTACACCCACTCCATGCGGAACGCCACTACGTTGCTGCACTTTCCGAAAGCGCCCGAATCACTGAAAGATTCACCCGCGTTTCAAAGGTCGAGATGCTTTATGAGTTTGAAGTTGAGGACCCGGTCTACTATACAGAGAATTGGAGTGGTGAAATGATTTTTACGGCTTCAAATGAACCTATTTATGAGTACGCTTGTCATGAAGGCAACTATGGGTTGCTGGGTATCCTGACTGGAGCTAGGCAGCTGGAACGAGAATCACAATAAATTCGATTAAAAAGGAATCATCATGCAAAAACAATTATTACAACTGCTATTAATCACAAGCTGCTCCACCTGGCTAAGCTCGGCTTTCGCCGCGGACAACTTACCCATGGTGGATCCAGAGGAGGTTGGTTTTTCATCCGATCAACTCGCTAAAATAAAAACCCATTTCCAAGGTCGAGTGGATAGGGGTGAAATTGCTGGAATCGTTACCCTAGTGTCACGCAAAGGCAAAATCGCCCACTTAAGTGCGGTTGGATATCAAGACGTAGTCCAAAATATCCCCATGGAAACTGATACTCTGTTCCGAATATTTTCGATGACAAAACCGATAGCATCAACTGCTCTAATGATGCTTTATCAGGATGGACATTTTCAGCTCACGGATCCGCTTTCACGGTTTATTCCAGAATTTGAAAATTTACGCGTGCTGAGAAACCCAAACGGACCCATTAATAGAACAGAGGAGATGGAAAGGGAGCCAACGGTGCAAGACATTTTGCGTCACACGGCAGGTTTTTCGCATGGACTCGGCACTCGCGAGTACGATGAGGCATTTCTAGATTCAGGAATTTTTAGACCCGAGACTTCCTTGGAAGAGATGATGGAAGCTCTCGCCGATCTTCCCTTAATGAATCAGCCTGGCTCTGCCTATCGCTACAGTATCGGGCCAGATGTTGCACTCCGCTTGGTCGAAATCATTTCGGGCATGCCTGCCGATGAGTATTTGCGGCAGAAGATATTTAGCCCACTGGGTATGAATGAGACTGGTTATGTGGTGAACGCTGATAATGCGAATCGACTGGCCCCGGTTCACTGGCTAAAAGACGGTGACCTCGTTCCGATTAACGAGGAATATGGCAGCCCTGACGGAGGTGTTCTGGTTGAAGACTGGCTCCTTAACAATTATACGATCGACCATGAGTTCAAAGGTGGAAGTCTAGGACTCGTCTCAACCGCTGCCGATTATTGGCGCTTTGCCCAGACAATTTTAAATGGTGGGGAATTTAATGGTCAACGGATTATAGGACCCAAGACTGTTAATTATATGAGTCAAAATCACCTTACGGAACAACAGAATAGGACTTTCAGTGCCGGGCTCGGATTCGGACTAGGATTTGCAACCATTGAGGACACAACAGCAGCCGGAGTTCAATATGTTGCTTCAGAGGGAACCTTCTACTGGTCTGGAGCGGCAGCAACAATGTTCTGGATCGATCCGTCAGAGGAGATCGTGGTAGTTGCAATGACGCAACATCGTGGTGTACCTGGAACAGGCCGATTGAGGGGCGAGCTCAATGCGCTTATATACGGAGCTCTTATCGATTGAATGGTTGGCTTAATGAAAGGGTAACAGGTGAAAATTTGGGTGGACGCAGATGCGTGTCCTAAAGCAATTAAAGAAATTCTTTTTCGGGCCGCTCAGCGGGAACAATTAGAGTTAACACTTGTCGCGAATCAAGCGCTTAGCGTCCCGTCCTCTGCTTTTATTAATTCTATACAAGTCCGAAGCGGTTTTGACGAAGCTGATGATGAAATTCTTCGACGCATGAATAGTGATGATCTAGTCATTACCGGCGACATTCCGCTAGCTGCCGAGGTTTTGAAAAAAAAAGGTATTGCGTTGAGCCCGCGAGGTGAGTTATTCAAAGAAAGTACTATCGGTGAGCGGTTGCGCACCAGGGAATTTTTAGAAAGCTTGCGGTCTACCGGAGAGATTACAGGCGGACCACCTCCTTTTGACCTGCGCGACCGTAAAGCATTCTCGGACCATCTGGATAAGTTGCTGCGAAAAAGAGCTTAAGATGTCTCGACGGCGCGCTGAGAGGTAATTTTTTATCAACCTCAAAAAAACTACCTCTCATGCCCCCTAGGAAAAATAGATTGCTACAAGCCGGCGACTAAATTCGAAGTTTCTAACCATTCCAGGTTTAGAATAATATTGGTATCGCGAGAATTTAAAGATAGTGCCATTTGTAACTCATAGTGGGCTCCTTCTATGTCACCGCTGAGTGCTTTGGCAACAGCTAGATTTGAATGGATAGATGCTAGCGCCTTCTTCTTACTTGCAAATCCAATTTCCCTGCTTTTTCCTGATTTCTCTATCGCCACCTCGCAGGTATCAATGGCCGCATTAAAATCTTCTACTAAGACACCTAATACACAAAGGTTGTTCAACTCAAGGAAGTCCAGTTTTTTCTGACTTCGAACACTCATAAACTCCTTAGCTGACGCAATATCTTTAGACTTTATCTGGGCGTATCCCAGCACGTCTGCGAAAGCGCTTAAGCGGTACTCCTCGTTTGCCGAAGACAGTGCAGAGAACGCTACACTAAAACCTACTACTAAAACCATCAAACCATGTTTTATCAATGTCATTCTTCATCCCCAGTAAGTAAATAATAAAAATTAAAATTCAGCTAAGTCCCAAGTTCGGGAATTAATTAGTTAAGTTTTTAACTTGAGGGATATCCTAAACACACATTTGTCATGGTACAAAGTATCAATATTTAAGCGTTGGATGAGATTTACTCACCTGTACTTTTGAAATTTTTCCAACATCCATTGAAAAAACAGGAGGGCAGACTTTCGTTTACTACTGTTACCGTTGATTAAGATCCAGTAGAAATCCTCAGTCACTAAGTGCTTTTCGTGTAAGGGTATTAGTGAGCCAGTATCCAACCAATCCTTACTGACGGGCAAGGGAATAAGAGCAACACCTACTCCCTGCTCCGCCGCTCTGGCTAAGGCAAACATGCTGTCTACATAGATTGTTTTTTCAGGTTTGAGTTCGGAGAGGCCTGCGTTTTCGGCCCAGTATTTCCAGGCGTGAGGTCTAGCCTTGTGCAATAATAAAGTTGATTTATTAAGTAGACTCAGCGCAGTTTCATCTTCAGCGTCAAAGTGGCCAATTCGCTCTTGACTGCATACAGGGACATATCGAATGGGAAAGAGTCGTGCCACTTTCCGCGCATTAGGGGTCTTCCGAGTTAGAACGACCGTAATATCGGCCTCGGAATTCAGTTCTTCCTCAACTCCTAAACCCTCTATATTCAAATCTATATCTTTGTGCGCGGAGGTGAATTCCGAGATATGAGGCATCAGTAATTCACTTGTAAAAAATTCTGGCATTTGAACCAGAAGGGAATGCCGTGTTTCAGTTTTGCGAATCTTATTAGTAGCATCTTCTATAGTCTTCAAAGAAGGAGATATCTCCTGATAAAGGGTAGCTCCTTCAGCCGTAAGTGCAATTGATCGGGTGCTTCTCTTGAAAAGCTGTGCACCAAGATGTTCCTCCAATTCCGATATCTGGTGACTAACGGCGCTAGGTGTTAGGCAGAGGTCATTCGCGGCCTCTTTGAAGCTCAAATGTTGTGCTGCCGCGCAGAATGCCTGCAATCCACGTATATTGCTCCTCACAAGCCTAAAACCCCTCTGGCAATTATCATTTCATTAATCGTAAAAACGTGCGGCATAAACGAACTATCAAAAGCCTGCAATTCTCATTCCAGTTTTAAAGAGTTCCTGGTAACAACTTTAGTTAGATTTTCTTTCGCTTTACTTGCCAGCAAAATGTTAGCCTGGGTCTAGATTATCAAACCTAGATTACAGTTTGATTAAATCAATGGGTCGCAAGAATTCCATGGCGTCATGAGGCTAAAAGGTTGATTTCACGTAATACAAAATTTTCAGGAAATTCGCAGATCACACTTTTTACTCTTGTACTTTTATGCGTTCTCACAAGTTGTGGGGAACCAAGTCTCTCAAACCGCACATATGTCCTAACAACAGGAACCACTAGCGCAACCTACTACCCTGTGGGTGTAGCGTTGGCAACCTTGGTCTCCGCAAATCTAGATTCTGAGTTCTCTTTGTCAGCCATAAGCTCGGCCGGATCTCTTGAAAATGTTAAACTTCTGCGGGATGACCAAGCTCAATTTGCTACGATGCTATCAATCTTTGCAACCTGGGCATACGAAGGTGAAGGTCCATTTCTAAACCCCCAGAGACATATACGCTCAGTGACAGCTCTATGGCCAAATGTAGAACATTTACTCCTTCAATCTGATTTTGTAACCGACGGAACGTTCAGGGACATTGGAAAACTGGATGGCGAGCGAATTTCAATTGGGATGAGAAACTCAGGAGCAGAAATCACCGGCTTTTATATTCTGGACAAGCTCGGTATCGATTATGAAAAAGACTTATCAGTCGCCTATCTAGGGTACGGGCCATCTGCTGACGCACTACAAGATGGAAATATAGTCGGGCTTAATGCGCCCGGTGGGCCACCTATTGCGGCTATTACGCGCGCGCATGCTTTGCTGGGTAATCGACTCACCATGCTGTCCATCAGTCAGGACGAATTAAACGCCATAAATGCAGAATATCCGATATGGGATTTCTATGATTTGCCAGCTGAAACCTATCCTTCGCAATCTAAACCAGTAAGAACAGCGGCCAGTTCAAACGTCCTGGTAGTGAGAGATGATGTTGCCGAAAATATAGTCTATGAATTCACCAAATTAATTTGGGAAAATTTAGCTGTACTCAGGGAGATTCATGGGGCTACCCGATCAATGGATTTTGAGCAAGCTCTGCGAGGGGTGACTATTCCATTGCACAAGGGAGCCCAAAGGTTCTACCAAGAGAAAGGACTAAATATTCCTGAGGCCTTGCTCTAGTTAATGAGTTTCCACCTCCAGACTAGCCCCTAGAGTTAACTCGAAAGGTCCACCAGTGATCAAACCGCTCTTGGTCTAGAGGTGGTCTTGGTGTAACCATTGTCTCGATATCAGTGTGCTGGAGTTTGGCAACACGGGCCCTAAAAGCTCTATCCATGGCTTCCGGGTCTTGTTCCCTATTAATGTATACGGGATACAAAAAACCACCCAGTCTAAGCACTGCCCTCTCGTTTCTTCCGACTCGAGCAGCCCAGTATTTCCGATCACAGACAGAGCAGCTTAGAAATAGCTCTCCTTCAGGAGTCGCCATGCAGTTTAGGTTAATCGAATGCGGCCTAATTCCAGCCCAAATCTGTAACTGGCACAGATTTTCTTGATTCGCCGTTGTTTGGTTCCAATCTGAAATCGGTTCCTCTATGACCTCTCCAAATAACAACCCGCCGGGAGTCACTGCGCACGGACAAATACTAGAAAACACCATGAAACCAACAAAAATTAGCCCCAAAGTACCGAGCATCCCGCCGATATAAAGCAGTCCTCGCCCTTTTCTGTTTTCCACACCGATTTTTTTCATAAGCTAAATCTCCTAATTAAAGGCTTCCTGTGAGGCTGAAAATATCATATTTGTCCAACCCCTATGAGGTTTACTCGAGTTTTATGTATTAGACACAATTTATTGCGAAAATTGCATAAAACTAGGCCTTTTTGTTTGATTCTTTGCGTCGTATACTCTAATAGTGTTCGTTCGGTGGGTTTGCAACTGGTGAATATATATTTTATTTGGGTAAGGAGGAGACAGCTATGAGCTCGAAGAAAACCGATAGAAGAGAATTTTTAAAGCAAGGAGCCGCATTAGCGGGAGGGGCCGCTGTAGGAGCAGCGTCACAATCTGCTTCTGGACAGCTCGCAGGGCCAGAGACCTTCATTCAAGGGTCGGATGATATGGTCGCGTACGGTTCAAGGTCGCGATTTGTCACCTCTAAACGAATTCCTCATGGCGGAAGACACTCACCTGACACATTTGGCTTGGATTTTCACATCGCAACTCCACTTCAAGAACAACATGGTGTCGTTACTCCATCTTCTCTTTTCTATATGGGCACTACCCGCGGCTCCTATCTGCCGGATATAGATCCCGATAAGCATCGATTGATGATACACGGACTTGTCGACAATCCCCTTGTTTTCACGATGGAAGAACTAAAACGCCTTCCGTCAGTGACTCGAATGCATTTTGTCGAGTGCGCTGGTAATAGAGCCAACAGCAGAATGAAAAATGTCCAAGAAACGCACGGTATGACGAGCAACGCTGAATGGACTGGCGTTCTTTTATCTACCTTATTAGAGGAAGCCGGCGTGAAAGACGGGGGCGAGTGGATAGTAGCTGAGGGCGTTGAAAGTGTTAAAGGTGCCTCCACTATCCCAATGACTAAAGCAATGGATGACACGCTGCTTGCCTACTCGATGAACGGTGAGCCTGTTCGACCGCAGCAAGGGTTTCCTCTGCGAATGCTGGTTCCCGGATTTGAGGGAATTTTCAACGTCAAATGGTTGCGCCGTATAAAGGTCGTAGACCGATACTACATGACTTACAACGATTATGGGCACTTGACCCAGGATCCTGCCACTGCTGCTCTTGGATACCAGATTGGTCCTAAATCGGTAATTGTGCACCCTTCCGGAGATATGCAGTTGCCTGGCACCGGATATTATCAAGTGAGTGGTCTCGCTTGGTCTGGAGGAGGTAAAGTAGCTCGAGTTGAGGTCTCAACAGACGGCGGAGAGAGCTGGTTTGACGCTGAAATTCGCGGTGAACCGCAGCCGATGGCGCACACTCTATTTGCTTTCGACTGGGAGTGGGATGGCTCCGAATGTGAGTTGCAATCGCGATGCATTGATGAGTTAGGACAGATACAACCCTCCCGTCAGCAAGCTCAAGAATTCTGGAACACACCAGAGGGGGAGCGACTGCGAGTTAGGGGCCAAGATAATTCAATTCAACCATGGAGAGTTCATTCTGATGGCAGCGTTCATAATGCGATTATTTAAGCTATCAATCCCATTTTTTCTTATAGCAGGATTGACAGTTGAAGCGCAGTCACCAACAAAGTACGGTGTTGGCAGAACACCGACTTCTGCTGAAATAACTGCATGGGACATTTCAATCTCGCCCACGGGAGAAGAATTACCTGAGGCAAGCGGCACCGCCGATTTAGGCGCACAGCTGTTCTTAGAAAAAGGTTGTGCAGGCTGCCACGGAACTAACGGGACCGATGGAATAGCGCCAAGGCTCGTAAAAAGAGATGTGGGAGTACTTGATAATCCTTGGGATTACGGCAGGATCTTGCCAATTCGTTCACCATTCGCGACAACAGTTTGGGACTATATCAACCGCGGGATGCCGCTTGGTGCGGAAGGAACTCTGTCAGCGAGTGAAGTTTATTCCCTAACTGCCTATTTGTTGTATCTAAACGGTGTCATCACGGATGACCAAATGGTGGTGGATCAAGATACGTTACCAGCCATTCAAATGCCTAATCGGGATAATTGGGCTCAGGTACCTGACTGGTTTCCTGAAGAGCCACGGATGAAGGGATATCCCTATTAGCTGAAGGATAAATAGCGAGAACATGAGAAGCCCAGAACCCTTACAGGGTTTTGGGTTTTTTTATGCAGCTCTCTCAGCCTCATTGTTTACCAATTTACGTAATTGAATTTTTGCAATTTCGAACACCGATGCAAACCAAACTGGCTCGTTGTTGAGGTTTGGCACCAGCTTAAAGTCGGTTCC
>Ga0111541_10000743_pt1 | contig 10701 bp, 9 predicted proteins | sample Knorr_S7_td_DCM__FD_83039 | JGI IMG/M metagenome (GOLD analysis project Ga0111541, IMG submission 83039) | Marine microbial communities from Southern Atlantic Ocean transect - Knorr_S7_td_DCM_ad_131m_LV_B (version 2) (version 2) | ecosystem: Environmental > Aquatic > Marine > Oceanic | place...
ATTTCATTACGATGTACATGATTTGAATTTCGTGTATATTTTTTTTTACTTAACTGATTGTGATGATAAATCTGGAGCACATGAGCTTATTAAAGGGTCACATTTGAAAAAGAAATTTTTTAAACATTTAATAGGCTCTGCTAAACAATCAAATGAAAGTTTAAAAAAAGATTTTAAGCAAGAAGATTTTGTTATAATAAAAGGTAAAGCTGGACATGGTTTTATTGAAGATACATCATGCTTTCATAGAGCCCTTGTACCAACAAAAGAACCAAGATTAACTTTACAATTTAGATATAGCTAGTTTGATAAAAAAAAAACAAATAATTATTGGTACTTCAGCATGGGGTTCAAAAATAAATTTCAATAAGTCAATTTATATAGGGGAAAAAATTATTAAAATGGGTTTTTCGCATTTTGATACAGCACCAACGTACGGTGGTGGTATTTCTCATTTTATATTAAATAATTTAGGAAAAAAAAATAAAATTAAAATTGATACAAAATATGGTCAAATAATTAAACCTACTCCTAAAGAGATTTTTAAAAGATTGTATAGATTTGTTAATTTTAAATCATTTAAGGAATCATTTGAATTCGTTAATTTTAATAGCAGAATTTTATATAAATCAGATTTCTGGGAAATAGGTAATATTGAAAAGTATATCGATAAATTTGTTAAAGACTTAAGTAATTGTGATTTAAATACATTTTATCTTCACAGCCCACCATTTAAAATTTTAAACAAGACATATGTTGAAAAATTTATAGCTCTTCTAGAAAACAAGAATATTACCCCCGGTATAGCCTGGCCAGATAATAGGGATTTAAAAATGCTAGTAAATTATTTTCCAAAAATTACTTTGCAGTTATCAATTGACAATTATGAAAACTCAAAAGATATTGATTTTTTCAATTTAAAATCTTTTAATTTAAATAGTATATTTAGATTAAAAACAAATAAGAACAAATTTTATATAGAGAAATTTTCTAGTGAAATATTAAAATTTTTGCAAAATCAAGATAACCATAAAATAGTTGTAGGAATAAATTCAGATAAATCTTTATTAAAACTTAGTGAATTAGTAATAAATTTGTAATTAATAAACAAATATTTTTGTAATTATTTTCAGATCTGATATTTAAAAAATTGATGATTAAAAAAATTTTTTTTATTTTTATAACCGTAAGTTTTTCTTTTGCTTTACCTTTAATATTATTTGAAATTTATCTAATCTATGATCAAAAATATCCCCCTTATGAACAATTTGAATACAAGATTGAAAATATTAAGTACAAATTTAATGACAATCCTAAAAAATATTCAAGTGATATCAGTTCAGAAAAAGTCATATTTTTAGGTGATAGTTTTGTTTATGGCAATGTATGTGCGGGCAACAAAAAAGATTTTGTAAATCGAGTTAAATCTAAAATTAAAAATAAAAAAAATTATCAAATCTTCAACTTTGGTTCCTATGCAAGAGGACCCTCGGACTACTTATTAATATTCAATCATTTTAAAGAAAATAATTTAAAAAAATTAATAGTTGTGCTTAATTATAATGATATAGCCATAAACGTAGTTGACTGTAAAACTATCAAAGTATTAAATAAATTAGGTTTAATAGAAAATATCAAATTATGTGATAAAATTTTAAATACAAATGTAGATAGATATTCAGGTACTTTTTTAAAATCATTGGATAATTTTCTTGAAAATACATATGTATGGAGATTTACAAGAGAAAAATTATACATTTTTCCATTTTTAAGAAAATATTACGGTAGAACTACATTCGAAAGCCTGTACCAAAATAAAAATACAATATATTATAAAACATATATTGAATTATTAAATGTAATTAAAAGAGAAGCAGAAAATATCGGAACTGAAATTGAATTTGTTTATTTTCCAGAAGTAAACTATTTAAAAAAAGATAACCCAAAATATTGGAAGCTATTCATCAACGAAGCAAAAAAAAATAACATTGAAGTAAAAGATTCTTGGGAATATTTTTTAGAAAATAAAAAATCTAATGATATGAGATGGTCGCTTACAGACTATCACCCAAACTGTAAAGCACATAAAATTATGTCAGAATATATATTAAAATACGTTTTATAATGAAGAATAGAAGTAAAATTTTAAGAATAATTACATCGTTAGATCCAAAATATGGAGGCCCTCAAAGTGGAATTTTATCATCGTCACAACAACTGGTTAACGAAGGATTTGATGTTGATATAATAGTTAATGATAAAAGAAAGTTTGTTAATTTTAAACAAAGTAATATAAAAATTATTAATTTAAAATCTTTTATAGGCGAAAATTATAGATTTAGTCTTAAATTATTTTTTTGGTTAAAAAAAAATCGAAATAATTATTCCATAATTATAATTCATGGACTTTGGCAATTTAATACAATTGTTGCCAGATTACTTTTAAAAAATTATTTTGTATTCACACATGGTCAATTAGACCCGTATTTTAAAAGAGATTTCTATAAAATGTTAAAGAAAAAAATATATTGGTATTTTTTTGAAAAAAAAAATTTAATTAAATCTAGATCACTTTTATTAACCTCAAAAGGTGAATATAAAACTCTTCAAAATACATTTGTAAATACAGACAATATAAAAAAAAATATAATCCGATACGGAGTATTAAAAAATAAATTAAATAGAAGTAAATGTATAAAAAAATTTTACTCAAAATTTCCATATTTGAAAAATAAAGATTTTTATTTGTTTCTAGGTAGATTTGATGAAAAAAAAGGATGTGATCTAATTATTAAATCAGTTAACAAATCAAAAAATTTTAAAGGTTGTATTCTTATGGCTGGACCTTCATCGGGCAATGGTTACAAAAACTATCTCAAAAAATTAGTATTTGATTATAATTTGAGGGAAAAAATATTTTTTTCAAATGCAATTTATAAAGAAATTAAGTGGGGATCAATTTTAGCATCAAAGGCTATGATATTAGCTTCACACGGTGAAAATTTTGGAGTGTCTATAGCAGAATCTTTAAGTTTAGGTAAACCTGTATTGATAACAGATAAAGTGAACATAGCAGATGATATAAAAAAATTTAAAGCTGGACTAGTATCAACGAACACAATTGATAGTTTTAAAAAAAAATTGAATATATTTGAAAAATTCAATAAAAACAAACTTACAGTATTATCAAAAAATTGCATCAATTGTTTTAATGAAAACTATGACCTAAATTCAAATAAAAAAAGCTTGGCAAAATTTTTAAGATCAGAACAAATTAAAATTGAAACTCCAACTTTGCCAAAAAATCAATTTTCTCCTCCCGAATTTTTAAAAAAAATAATTAAGTTGAAAAATTGTATTTTTAATCCACAATTTTTTAACTCATATATAAATAATGTTGCTCCTTTATTTGAATTAGAAACTTGTCTAAAAGAAATAAATAATATTAATACAATAATAGATATAGGATCAAATAAAGGACAATTTTCTGTTATGGCTAAATATTATTTTCCTAAGTGTAAGATATTTTCATTTGAACCTCAAAAAAAATATCTTTCTATTCAAAAAGAAATACTACCCAAAAAAAATACTTATTTATTTAATATTGGACTTGGAAATTCTGTTCAGAAAAAAAATTTTTTTATAACTTCAAGAAATGACAGCTCTTCCTTTTTAAAGCCATTTAAAAAAATCAGCAATGATTATGAAATTGAAAAAATTGAAAAAATTCAAATAAACAAATTAGATAATATATTTAAAAAACAAAAGTTAATTGGTCCAGTTTTAATTAAAATAGATGTACAAGGATTAGAATTAGATGTATTGAAGGGTGCCCAAAAATTATTAAAAGATGTAGATTATATAATAACAGAAGTATCATGGAAGAAATTTTATAAAAATCAAGTTACTAAAAAAAAACTAATTAAATTTTTAAATGATAATAATTTTAATCAAATATCAGCTTTAAATATTTCAAAGGAGAATAATAAAACAGTATGGGCTGATATATTGTTTAAAAGAGCTTAAAATGATGTTTACAATATATATAAGAGGTAGAGGTTTTTCTTTTCAACTAGCCAGCTCACTGAATAAGATTGGAAAGCTTGATTATCTAGTAACTAGTTACCCAAAATTTATAGTTAAAAAATATAAAATTCCAAATAAAAAAATAAAATCAGTCTTTATAGTTGAAATATTAATAAGAACATTAAAATTTTTTAGAAAATTTTTAGACAAAATAAAAATAAAAATTGATCCACATCTTATAATCAATCCTATTTCTGATTACTTATTTAGTACAATTTATTTTAATAACTCAAATATAAATATTATTGGCTTTGGCAATCCTTCTTGTAAAATTATCAAAAAATCAAAAAATCTAAATATCAAAACTTTATATTTTTTAAATACTAATTCCCCTATTGAAAAAGAAAAAATTAAAAATGAATATGTAAATCTTGGATTAAATTATCTTTACAAAAAAGAAAATGAAAATATTACGTCAAAGATTAATCAAAATATTAAAGATGCTGATTATATTGGGTGTTTATCTTTATTTCAAAAAAATAATTATAAAAATGAAGGGCTATTAAAAGGAAAAAAAGTTATAGATTGTACTATGGGTGTCGATACCTCTGTTTTTTTTAATCAAAACTTAAAAAAAGATAAATTTATAGTAATTGGAGTTGGTAATGATTTTGTAATAAAAGGCTTTAAATATTTAATCGAAGCTTTTAATAATCTCAATTTAACTAATTCAGAATTATGGCTTGTTGGAAATTTAGATAAAAATGTTATTTCAAAAGTTATAAAGTTAAAAAAAAATAATTTAATATTTAATAATATAAATGAATTTGATTTACCTAAATTTTATAATCAATCATCTGTTTTCTGTTTGCCAACTTTGACAGAAGGTGCACCTGCTGTCATACCCCAAGCAATGAGCTGTGGTCTTCCTATTATTGTAACAAAAAACTGTCAAGGTCCAGAAGTAATAGATCATAATCGTAATGGTTTTGTTGTAGATGAAAAAAATGCTGAAAGTATAGAAAAAAAAATTAGTTATTTTTATGAAAATCCAAAAATTAGATATGAGATGGGATTATCTGCAGCAAGTTTTGCAAAAAAAAATCTTTCCTTTGATGTTGTCGCAAATAAAATAGCATCTTATTTCGAAAAAATTTAAATAATGCTATTTAATAATTTATTTAAGAACAAAGTTTTTAAAAATTTTTCTTCTCTTTCTTTAAATCAAGGCTCTCAATCATTGATACAAATAGTACTAGTTCCTTTATACTTAACATATTGGGATTTAAACACGTATTCAGAATGGATTTTGATTACAACTATTCCTATTATTATTACAATTAGTAATTTTGGGTTAACTACTTATGGAACAAATTTAATTTCAATTTTATATAATAAAAACAATAAAATTAGAGCAAATTTTGTAATACAAAATATAATTTTTTTTACAAGCTTATCTTTACTTTTATTCTATGTTGTAATTATTTTACTTAACGATTTTTTTTATTTTAATAATAAATTAAAAATTACAAGTGTAAATGACAATGAATTTTTTATTGTAATAAGCATTATTGTATTCAAATTATTTTTAATACAATTATTTAATTTTTTATCTGACTTATATAGAATTAAAAATAAGTATCATATTAGTATTAATTTTAGAACTGTATTTGCAATTTCAGAGGCATTACTCATCTTTTTAACTTTGTTATTTAATGGTAAAATTTTATTTGTAAGTTTAGCTGGCTTTTTAAATTATACTTTAGCTCTATTAATATTATTTTTTTTTATAAAAAAAGATTTTCCATGGGTTAATTTAATTAATTTTAAAAATTTAGATTTTAAATTTATATATAAAATTTTTTACCCTTCTGCTTCTTATTTGATTGGATCTATTAACAAAGGATGTTTGATACAAGGTACTATTTTAGTTTTAAATTATTTTTCTTTAGATTTATTTACAATATTTTATAACTCTTTAAGATTAATTATAAATGGGTGTAGACATTTCATAAATTCTCTCTCAACCTCCTTTATTCCAAGTTTTACAATAAATTTTGCTAAAAATAATAAAAAATCCACATTATTAGGTTTTAAATCATTAATTAAGATTAATACACTATTTTCACTTTTGTTTATTATTATTTTAATTCTTTTTACAAAAGAACCTTTTTTAATTTGGACAAATAATAAAGTCGAATGGAATAATTTATTTTTTATATACTTTATTATTGCAAACCTGGTTGAATGGATTGGATTACCGATATTAACAATTCCAATGGCTACAAACAGAATACATTTATTTAATTTTACATTTATTAATAATTTGATCTTATATTTTGTTTTTCTTATATTTCTTTTACCTTCACTAAATATAATGGCTATTCCCTTATCTCTTTTTATCTCAAATGCTTATATTTTAATACATAGTTGGATATTATTAAAAAAAAGAATTATTAATTGATTTAAATATCCTATGTTATTTTTATTTATTTTAATTGGTTTAACAGTTTTCATTTTTAATAAAAATTGGAAAAATATCTGTAAAATTTTAATGATTCTTTTTCCTTTCTTTGGTTTTATATCAGGAAATTTAGAGCCTTATTCTAGCACTAGAATTACTTCAATTTTTTATGATTTTATTTTTATAATACCGATTTATTTAACTTTATTTAAATTAAAACTTTCTGAAGGTTTTTTTGGAATGATGGACAATAGATTAAAAATTTCTTATTTTTTTTTAGTGTTAATAGTTTTTATACAATTGTTTAATCCTTATAATGGTTTACCTATTTTCGCAAAGTTAATTGGACTTAAAGTTTGGGTATTTTACATTTTATTTATAACAGTAGGTTATTATTTTATAGAAAAAAAAGAAGACGCAATTAAAATATGTAAAATAATATCAATCACATCTTTTGTTCCTTTATTAATTGCTTTATTACAATATTTTTTAACATTAGCATTAGGATATGAGAAAGCGATGAGTTTGTTTTATACACCAGAAATGGCAAGAAACATTACTCACAACTTTGGATATTTCAACATTTCGTCTACTTTTGAAATATTTAGAATACCATCTACTTTTACTTTTATTACTCAATTTGCAAATTATATACTCTTTATTATTGTTCCTGCTTTAACTTCATTACATTTTTCTGAAAATAAAAAAGAAAAAATATTTTTTACATTTCTAATATTTCTAATAATTGTTGTAGGTATAACATGTGGAGCAAGGGGTATGTTTATATACTTGCCAATTTTTTTCATTTACTATTGGATTATAAGTTCTCAGTTTTTTAAAGTTTTAATATATTTCTTTTCAAGTATAATTTTATTATATTTGATTAATACTTTTCAGTTTTTTAATTTAAATATATATATTGATTATATATATTATCTATTTAACTATTACTCAGGTTCAGTACTAAGAGGTGGTTTTGATTTTTTTTTAGAAAATCTTTTAGGCAATGGTACAGGAACAGCAACACCTCAGGTAATCAATATTACCGGTGAAAGCATCAGAATTGGACCTAACATGGATGCTGGCAAAATAATTGATTTTCAAAATTATTCAGAAAGTTATATTTTCAAAGTTATAAATGAGCTTGGTTTTTTAGGGGTTATAGCCGTCTGCATGGTTTATGTTAATACAGCTAAAATGCTTATAAACTATCTAAAAAAAGAAAAAGATAAAAGATATAAAATTTTTACTTCGGCTTTACTGGCATTTTACTTTATGATGATTACCATATCATTCAAAGGACCAATGATGGATTTATTTCCTAGTAGTTTTTTAATTTTTTTCTTCATTGGAATAAGTTTAAAATTATATAATTTGAATAATAATAGTCTTAATCATCATCAATGATATCGACTACAAAATCAGAAATTATTTCATTTCCAGAATCACTCAGATGCCCATCAAGTTTTAAAAAATCATCATAATTTAGAAGTTTATTTGGATAATATACATTGTCGAAATTCTGTAATAAATCGTCAACTATCATTGATTTAATTAAAAATTTTTCATGATAATCAAATTCAAAAAAATCAAAATATTCAGATCTATATTTTTTTGATACGAAATTTGCCTCAGGGATAATTATAAATTTACAGTTAATTTTAAGATCATAACATTTACTATTAATAAAATTTAGTTGTGAATAAATAATTTTTTTTTGCTTAAAAAATAAATCTGAATCTGGTTGATTCAACATATAGTAATAATTGGGAAAATATAATGACAAAAAATAATGGGAGGAATTAACAACACCACTATCTATTAATTTTAGTTTTTTTTTTGAATAATTTTTATGTTTATTTAAAATCGTTTCAAGAGATATACTAACCTGATAATTTTTTTTAGTTAATTTTTTTAAATTGGAACTTAAGAAACCCTCGTTAATATGATTTGGGCTATAAATATATCTTTTAATAAAATTTCTGTAAACGAAATTTAAAATATAGGTAGATTTAACAATTTTTTTTAAAAAATTATATTCTCGATCAATTGATTTAGTTTTATTATAAATAAGAATTTCTTCATTCAGATAATTGCTATTATAAAAAAAATCAACAAAGTCATTTCCCTCATAGAGGAAAAATAAAGCATTTTTAATTTTCACTTCGTTTTGAACTTTTAAAAATCTATTTATATAATCATGAATCGAAGCGCCGCTAATACTATAATTGCAAAATTTTAAATTATTTTTTTTATTTATTTTGCTTACTAAATTTAAATTTGTATCACCATAATACTCAACAATAGAATCGCCAAAAATTGCATTATTACTAGTTTGTTTATTTTTACAATCGTGAATTTTTTTAGCTAGTATGTTTTCATTTAACCATCCGAATTTAGGTAATATTTTAGGAAAAACTCGCAGAAATAATTCAAATAATACTATTGTTATAAAGATTAGTAAAAAGATCGAAAAAATTTTAAAAAATAATTCTTTTTTCATAACTTGATTATATAAATCATTATCATAAAGTATAACTTATAAAATTGATTTTTTAGTTTTACATGAATAATTTAACACTACCTATTTTTTTGGAACCCATTTACGAAACTGATTTAGTAAGAGTTGGTAATAATTTTGATGGAGGGTACATAATCCCTAGTGAATCATTGATAAATACCGAAGAATTGTATTCTTTTGGCTTAAATGACAATCATTCATTTGAAAAAGATTTTCATAAAAAAACAAATGCTAAAGTTATATGTTTTGACGAAAGTGTTAACTTTAAATTTTTCTTTAAAAAAATAATTTTTGGCGATTTTAAAAAAATTAAAAATTATATTGATTATATATTTTTTTTTGATGGAAAAGAAAAGGTACATGTCAAAAAAAATATAGTACCCAAAAATTTTACTATAAGTTACAATCCTAATTACCATCAAAGTATTGAGGACATTAGATCACTCATGGAAAATAATAATTGTAATAAAATTTTTTTCAAAATAGATATTGAAGGATCTGAATATAGATTACTAGATCAATTAATAAAATATCAAAATAAAATGACTGGTTTAGTCATTGAATTTCACCATGCTGATTTACATTTAAATAAAATTAAAAATTTTGTGGAAAAATTTGATTTACAAATTGTTCATATACATGCCAATAATTGGGGATATATTACTGCTTCTGAAATGCCTACAGTTTTTGAAATAACCTTTTCTCCAAAAGTATTTAATAAAAAAATCAATAATAAAAAAAAATATCCATTAAATATTGATCAGTCAAATCATCAATTATTTAAAGATTTGCCTTTGCATTTTAAATAGTAAGATTAAACATTATTTATTTGTTTTTTCTAAAAAAAGCGCTGCCAGATTTATCTGGCATAAGAATAAGGTTTTCTTTTTTTAATAATATAAACTCGTCTATAGCTTTCTTTGATCCAGTCCAGCTACAATTCGAGTAATCATGTAGTATAAAAATTCCACCAGGTGACATTTTAGTATAAAAAAATTCTAGCCCTGATCTTGTTGGCTCATATAAATCACAATCCAAGTGTACTATTGCAAATGTTTTATTATTGTGATTTTCGTTTAAAGATTCAGGAAAATATCCTTCTACAATTTCACAAGCTGCATAATCATCACCAATATTATCTTTAACAATTGTTATAGAAGTGTCATGAAAATTTTTTATTTTTAACTCAGACGATTTATCTGAGTCTATACCTTTAATATCTTTTTTATTAAAACCTTTAAAAGTATCAAATAAATAAACTTTTCTATTATGCTTATTCGCATAAAATGCTAAAACAGCAGCTGTATTTCCTTTCCATACACCAACTTCAGCAAAATCACCTTTGACATTATCTAAAATAATTTGCTTTATATTTAAAATTAAAGACCATAACCTTGAAATGTCACCTGAATTATTTCTTTTATTTTTCTTTATAAATTTTTTAAATAATAAGTTAAATTCAGTATGTTCAAAGTGCAGATCGAATGAGTCAGGTTGGTAGGCTAAGAATACATTTCTTAAAAAAGATTTACCTATAAAAAAAGGTGAGCTAATTATAAAATCAAATAATCTTTTAATTTTCCATTTAATAGATCCTCTTTTAATCATTATGCAAATACATTAAATATAAATTTTGTTTTTTTTCAATTATAAAAATATATAATTTTATCTTATCTAATATGAAAAAAAA
>Ga0111541_10000744_pt1 | contig 10692 bp, 4 predicted proteins | sample Knorr_S7_td_DCM__FD_83039 | JGI IMG/M metagenome (GOLD analysis project Ga0111541, IMG submission 83039) | Marine microbial communities from Southern Atlantic Ocean transect - Knorr_S7_td_DCM_ad_131m_LV_B (version 2) (version 2) | ecosystem: Environmental > Aquatic > Marine > Oceanic | place...
CGGCGAACCTCCCAGATGAGCGCCGCCTTGCAGGATGATCTTCCCTGCGTTGCCAGCGGTGTTCGAGACTCCGGGCCATAGCGTGATATCTCCGCCCGTGCTCCCAGCGCCCGCGTTGACATGTACGCTTCCGCCATCGTGGGCCTGGGTCGAATGGTCGCCAGCCTGAATGATGACCGAGCCGATGTCGCCGCCGCCCTCGCCGCTCTTCGTCTGAAGCCGCAAGTTGTAGTGACGGCCTGTAGCGGAATCCGTGTTGGCCTGGAGTACCGCCGCCGGGAAATGGGCGGTGTCCCAGACCGTCCGGCCCATCGAGATGACAGGTCCGATGCCGTAGGGGTTGGGGTCGAGGTCGATCTCGGGGGCGTCGATTGCACCCACCTCGATATTGGACACGACTTGAAGCCGACCCTTCGTCTGGCCGATGCCAGCCTCTGCGCCGGGGGCGTCCGAGTCCGTAATCTGAACTGGAATACCTACGCCATGCTCGTCCACGGCATCGGCGACGATCTGATTGCCCGAGCCGTCGCCGCGAACATAGGGGCTGACCGTATGGTCCGTGACGCCGTTGTAGGCGTCGCCGAGGGTGATAACGCTCAGGGCCAGGGCCAAGGACCGGTCCACGGCCTCTTGGATGCTTCCGGCGATGGAGCTTTCGAGATGTCCCGAAGACAGGGACGACGAGATCAGGGTCTTGTCGGGGTTGAAGCCGACACTCTCGCCAGTCGTCTTGGACTGGAACCAGTCGGCTGAAGTGTCGAAGTCGAGATGGCTGTCCTTGATCTCGACCGAGGCGAGCTTCAGGCTCTTGGCTGCCGCGTTGGTCGGATTGAAATGCAGGATCCCATCGACCTTGGTGCGCCTGACCCGGAGCTTGAGATCGGAGACACCCGCTCCGAGCGGGTTCATCGTGATGGCCTTGAAGCCTGTCGGAGCCGAAATGTTCGAGTCCTGGACGGCGACTTCGCCGAGACTGAAGATGGCCGCGTAAAGCCCTGACAACCCCGATGCCTTGATACGGCAGTCGTTGAGCTTGACGCTTGAGTTCTCGACGGAGCCAAGCACGCAAGACTTGGCTTCGATCCGCGTCTTCCATGCCGCAAAGCTCCCGCCCGCGACAGTCACGGCGTATTCATCGTCCTTACCGGCCACGCCCTTGTTGAGATAGCAGATATGCGCTTCGACGTAGCACCCGTCGCCAACGCTCAGGAGCGCTGGCGCGTCAGCAGCAGCCCCGCTGTTCATCAGGTTCACCTCGTTCAAGACGAGGTCGGAGCCTTGGACATCGAGAAGCGGGCTGGTCAGCGTGTTGTCTTCAGTGGTGAAACGGATGCCCTTGATGACAGCCATCTGCGCGCCCGGACCGCCTGGTTGGACCTTGTGCCCCGAACCGTCGCCGATTGTCTCGACAAGGACCGGTTGAGGCCCTCCCGATGGGATCCCGAGAAGGTGAATACCGGCCCCAATCGTCAGGTTCTCGACGTAGCGCCCCGGGCGGACAATGATGTACCAAGGTCCGTCGGGGTCGGTGTCATTTGCGTGGTCGAGCGCATCCTGGATCCTGTAGTAATCGCCGTAATCCTCGGCGCTTTCCGTGTTCTGGTCGTTGGCATCATCCAACCCGCGATTCGCATCGACAAAGAGGACGCGGGAACTCATGGATGAACGAGAGATGTGCTTGAGCAGTTCCTGGAGGTTGTAGTTCTGGTCGTTCGCCCAACCTTCGGTGGACACGTCCACGGGGATGATCCCGGTTCCATCGCGACGCTCGCCAGCAGCAACGAGCTTCAAGGATCCGAACTTGGTCAGGAACCGGAGCCGGACGAACTGTGTGGACTCGTGCTTGGTGTTCGGGTCCGTGACAAGCCGGAGCAGGTAGGCACCCTCGTTATCCACGGAGAACTTGGTGTTCTGGTCCAGTTCCGACGTGAGGGTCGCATCGGAGGGGGTTCCGTCGAGCGAATCGGGAGTGAAAGCAAGAGTCCAGCGGTAGCCCTCCCCTGTCAGAGGAGCCTCCATCGCCTCGCAATGAACCACGTCGCCCGGGCGAAGGTCGTCGCGACTTGCACCTTCGACAACGGTCGAGAGATCGCCGTTTAGGTATGTTCTAATGATGGCTGCCATTGTCTTTCCGCTCCATTATTTTGCTGCCGGTCCACACTCATTCCCCCCAATAGAAGGAACATTGTGATCAGAGGAGGAACTGCTCCGTTACGTCCTCTGCCACTACTGACTGCGGTTCCGACTGACCAAGGCGGTCCAAGCCCACCTGGTAGTTCTGTTCATAAACTGCATACGTCATCCTCGGTCTGATCCTCAGGAGCGAATGTGCGAGCCGTATGCCCGTGACCGCGCCCTTGGTTGCATCGTTTAGAGGTCCGCCTCCATTACCTAATAGAGAAGCTACCCGGTAGACGCCTTCATTCGGGCCGTCCACGAAAGCGAAACGCTCGCCGGGCACCATCTGGGACCAATCCTGATTCTTGTCGAAGATGTCGCCGTTCTCGACTATCGCCTCGCCTTTCAACCCCGTGGGGCTGGTCGTGTACGACCTGCTGACCTGATCGGTGAGCACGGGCATCGGCAAGGCCTCTATGACATGGTAGACGCCCTTGTTGTCGCCGTCGAGGATGGTCACTGGACTGAAAGGCGGAACCTTGGAGAAGTCCTGCCCCGAATCGACCAGCAAGCTCTTGTCCTTGCCCCACGTCTGGCCTCCTCCCCTCAGGCACTTGTTGCCCCTCCAGTTCTTGCGAAGGTCTTCATAGCGCCAGGACTCATGCTCGTAGAAATGGTCGTCCTCGAAGAGTTGACCGAACCCCTCGACGAAGAGATGCCGGTGCTCGTACAGGGTGTGCGCTGGCTTCAAGGCCTTGAGGATCAAGCCCAGGTTGTATTGCAGGGTTATCGGATCTTCGGGAAAGCCCTGCCTGCTGCCGTGCCCGTGGGAGGCACCCTTGCCGTCGACATAGGGCTGGACCTCGAAGTTCTCGACCTTGTGGACATGGTACTCCATGCGGTCGGAGGAGTTGTAGTAGGTCCCCATCGTCTCCCCGTTACCCAGCGAATCGATCCTGAGCCGGTGCCAATGCTTGCCCTCTTCCCTCAAGGTCTCCTTGTGGGCGATCATGTTGATCTCGAACTCGAACTGGTTCGAGACATCCCAGCCAGAGGCGGGTTTGCCGATATGGTCCGACTTCGGGATGATCTCCACCGAGGCGTCGGCCAGGAAGCCAGCGGCCTCCTGGATCGGATCCTTGCGGGCACCCTCCAGCAGGAACTTCACCATCTCGGACAGGAACTCGCGCAGAGGCACGTCGCCGTCGATGACCGGGTTCTTGTTGGTCTTGAGCAGCGCGTTGGGGAAGATGAGCCGCCCGAGCAACTGGTAAAGGAAGTCGGTACGGACGACGTCGTAGCTCACCTTGTCGTCAACAACCAACTCGGCTTCGATCTGGAACTCGGCAAGGCTTTCAGCGAATGCCCGGAAGATATGGGAATAGGCGGGTCCGCGCACCATCGACACATAGTTGGAGGGCAGGGTGTCGCAAAAAGTGTCCATAATCTGGTCAGCGACCCAATCCTTGCGGACCTGGGCTGACAGGTTGTCGCCCACCTCGGCGGGCGCAGGATCCTGAATGTGGCTCAACAGTCGGTTGGACTTGCCCGAGCCGCCCTTGCCGTCTCCTCCGTCTCCATAGAAGCCCATCAATAGCTCCTATTGCTCTGGAATCGGGAGCTTGGCCGATCCTCGTCGAAGGTGAACACGCAGTCTCCGAGCCGGAAATAGGAGGAGGGTCCGATCTCAAGGTCGGACGCCCCGGAATCGCCATCGGTCGTATAGGTCACGGACCACGCGCTCTCGTCGGGCGTCTCGCCGACCGGGAGACTGACCAGGACCCTGTTGGCCGTAATCATCTCGCGGTAGCCGTTGATCTCTTCAGTCGTGACGTACCCGAGATCCCGGATGGTCGCGTCGTCCGAGTAGCCGGGGATGACCATCCCGCCGCTTCCGATAATGAAGGCCTGGTTCGGCGTACGCCCCATGAGAGGAGCGCCCGAGGCCATGGCCATGCTGAAGTCCTGCTTGAAGACGCCCACATAGCTTCCATACTCCGCCCCTCCGCCGTTCGAGGTCGAATGGGCGAGGTCGTTCTGGAGCAGGTATACGTTGGACACCGAGGTGGACCAGTCCATCACACGTCGGTAGTCGCCATAGACGCCCACGTCGATGATCTCCCGGATGATGCTCGCGCCGTCCGCAAGGCTCATCTGAACGAGGGGCAGGAGGACGTGGGACACGCCGCTGGCGGAATCAATCGCCTCGATGATATCCGACTGGCGGATGGGGTCGCCCAACTGCAACGCCGAGAACATGGACCCGAGCTGGACCCTGATGGCGTTGTCCGCCATGGCGGACGACGAGCCGCGTTTCGTGATGACCGTCGCGGAGATGTTTACCAGAACCTCCGTCGTCTCTTTCACCAGGACATCGGCGGTCAGGTGCTTGAGGTTGTCGATGTCCTCCTGCGCGGTGCCTACGATCAGGTTCGACTCATACGTCACCGTGAAGTTCTCATCATGGGAATAGCTGATCAGGACCGACTCCCCATCGGCGATCCGTGAACCCAGCGTGCGTTGGATTCCCACGGGCGATGTCTGGGAGCCGTCGATGATCGAGTAGTCCGAAGCGCCGCTATCATCGTAAGGCCCCCTGTACTCGGTCAGCCCGTCGCTCGAAGTCACCTTGATGCTCAGAGGCAAAGCCCCGAGCCTGCCAAGGTACTCGATGTAGTCTCCGGTGATGAGGTGCTCTTCGCCCTCGACCGAAAGAAGCTCGCCTGTCGGGACCACCGTGGAAGCGGAGAGTTCCGTAGGTACGACGACCTTGAGGAAGGCGTCCGCCTTGGATGACCGGCCCGTGGTCAAGGGCGAGTTCGGACGGACGAGGGTGTAGACGTCGGAGGTGATGACGCCTGTCGTCTCGCCCTTCAAGCTGGTGATCGAGCGTACCGGCTGGCTCTGGAGGAGGAAGTTCGCGCCCGTACGGTAACGGTAGTCGCCCAGTACGATGTCGCCGTAGTCCACGACGGGCTGGTCCACGTCCATACTGAGCTTGATCGTGTCGTGCGCCGTGATCTCGTAGTCGGTCAAGTCGAAGTACTCGCCGGTCGAGGCGTTCTGAAAGCCCAACTTGGGACTCTCGGAATCGAGCATGGCGAGCATCGGACTCTCCTGGGTCAGGTTCTCGTCCAAGGCCCGGAACTCAAGCTGCTCCGACAGGTTGCTGATCAACTCGAACTGTATGTCCCTCGCGTACTCGAAGGAGAAAGCAAAGGAGTCGCTGACCTTGGAGGTGTTGTCGCCCCGGATCCAGATGTCCACGCGACCGCCCAGGTGCTTGTCGAAATCAGGGTCATAGTCGCGCTGCATCAGCGCATCTCCCGCACTGACCACCTTGACCTCTTCAACGCCTGCGAGCGAAGTGGCGGCGTAGAGGTAGCCTTGGGAGGTTCCCGTATCCACGCTGCTCAAACGCTTTTGAGCGCGAACCGCAAGCTGTAGGTTGCTCTCCGTCTCGCGGCCTCCGAATGTCGAGGCGTCGTTGCGGACCTTGAGGTTCAGACCGGTGCTGGAGATCTGCTTGGCACCCACGTTGCCCGAAGTCCCAGGCGACGCGGCCCTGACGCCGACGCTTATTTGAAACTCCTTGGCCGTGGGGTTGTAGTAGGAGGCGAGGTTCTCCTTGGGCAGGTAGACGTTTTCAGTGGTTCTGAAGGTCATGCCGCCTCCGCTGACCTGGGTTCCCAGAGGGATCTGAACGGTCGTTGAGGGCACGGCTCCCGTGTAGAAGGTCACTTCGCCCCTGGAGTAGGTCCCGGACTTCCGCGTCGTGCCGAAGTTGGCGGCCAGTTTCTCGAAGCATTGGTCGATGTAGTACTGGACATCTTCGACGCGACTCAGGTGGAGGGCGGCGGCCACCCTTCTCTTGTACTCGCTCTGGCTTGGCTTGAGGCTCTCCCCCATGCCGAAAGGGTCGTCGATGGACAGGAGGGTCGGAAAGGATGTTGCACGGTGCATGAAATCAATCAGCGTCCGTATCCTCAAGCTCTCGGTAACGAAGGGGTCGATGAACAGATCACGGATGACGCTCCCCGGATGCACGGCAACCTCGGGGTTCGTCTTCGCAATGGAGAGAGCCGCGTCACGGGTCAGCGTATCCCTCGTGACGGAGGGGAGGTTCTTGATGGAGGCGAGGACCTTGGTCGGATTGGCTGCGATCTCGGGCGAGTAGGGCGACTCCGTTTCTTCCCTGCTGTTCTCGTCATAGTAGAGCGCGGTGGCGACATAGTAGAGCGGGGTGTCGCTATCGAACCCGGCCCAGCCCGCCACGTAGTTGGTGTTGTTTGACGAGGCGCTGGCTGCCGTTCGATCATGGTCGAAGGCGTAGGTCTCGGATTCCTCGTAGCTGTACAGGTTTACTTCGGCGCGGATGTTCGACACGTTGGTCGGAATCTCGACCACCTCGTTGAGATCGACCGAGAATACGGCGCCTTCGAGATCACGCTGCATCATGACGAGTTCGGCGAGTTGGGGCACCGCCTGGGCATTCCCATCAGCATCGACGGACTTCGGCACGTCCGCGTCCAGCTTGGCGAAGTTCTTCTCCGTCCGCTCCACCAGCGGCGTGGTGATCGGCGTGGTGTTGACAAGGGTGTAGCCCCCTCCCCCGCCGGGACTGCTGGACGCATAGAAGTTGTAGCCCACGACCTGGCTGCTGCCGATACCGTCCACCTTGAGGGTGACGTGGTTGTTGAACGACTCGCATCGGATGTTCGTCGGAGCGGCACCTGTGAGACTGAGGGCGGCTTCCGACACCAGCGAGACGACCATCTCCGCCTCTTCGGTCGCGCCTCCGAAGCGTGTCGCCCGGATCACCACTGGGTTTTCGCCCGTTACGAGAGGCAGCCCGTCGGGGTATACCTCGGGATTCGGCACGATGAAGGAGGTGTCGGTGAAGAAGAGCAGGTCGGGGCTGGCTGTAAAGGCCGAACCGCGAACGGAGACCTCCACGCCGACGATGTCGGCGTCCTCGGGGAGCTGTCCTACATAGAACCGGCTGTCCCGCGTCGTGGAGAGGTAGACAGAAGAGGAGTACTCTCCGTTAGGCAGTTGAAACTGTGGACCCTTACTCATTCACTGACTCCCGTACTCACTTGTTACCCAGACGGTTGATGACTCTACCGTCTCTCATCACTGTTCCGACCGTGCCCGGGGTAGCGAATACCATGCTGATGCGAACGGCTTTTCTGGACTGGTTCTCCACGGCCATCTTCACCAACAGCGTCGTCGGGTCGTCCTTATGGGGAAGCACCTCCAGACTCAGGACCTTGTTGATGCGCTCCTTCAAGGACATGTTCTGGTACTTGGCCTGGGTGTTCTGAACGGCGATCAACTCCTTGATACGAGCGTCAATCTCCGACTTCACCGCGCCCGCCGCCCCGGAAGAACCCTTCTTCCCGACCATGGCCGCGATCCGCGTCCCGTACCAAACGTGGTACGGGTTGGAACCCCTGTCGGTGAGCAGCGCCTTCATCACTGTCTGGTAGAGCAGGTTCTCATCCCCGATGAGGCTGGGTTCCCCGTTGCTCGCCCTGAATCTCAGATCGTTCTCGACCCGGCTCGCCATGCACCGCCGACACGCATTGGGATCCATGGTGTAAGTCACCTCCCAGCGAGCGTTGGTCATCTTCGGCGGGTACAGCAGGGTCGGGCGGGGCGACAACCCCTGGCGCGACGTGGAGACCGTCCAGGGCGGGCAAAGCTCCCGCCCCGAAGCCCCGCGCTGCTTGTCGAGACCCAACTGGGCCGCAGCGCCGCCCGAGATCAATATCCGGGAACCCGGACCCTCGGCGGACATGTCCCGGAGTGTAATCTGCCCGGTATTCGTCGCCGTAGCCTCAAGATATTGGGCGGAATCGAGCACTTCGAGGATCTCGGAGAGACTGTTCTGCCCGGCTTTGAAGCTGAAGTCGTATGTCAGGCCCGCCAGTTGGACGCGAAGATCCCCGGCATCGGCGTAGATGCGAAAGGGCGCTCGCTTCTCAGTCGTTATGGAGGCCCTCGTCAAAAGCCCCTCGGGAGGACAGACCATTCCATTCATCGTCACCTGCCCCACGGCTACTGCGCCGATGGCGGTCCACAACGTCATACGGTCAGAAGCGAGCTTGACCGGCTCTGCTACTGCGACGTGTGGACATGGAAATGCGATCTGGAAGTCTTTCGACATCAATACCCTCCTGCGGACCGGGCGCAATGGCCTCTCTCAGGAGGAGGTATAGGAACACCACCGCTACAACGCCGTGTAGACCTCTTCAGCATAGTCATTCATCAACCAATCGTAGACGCCCCTCGCAAGGCGGTCCCTGTCGACACTCCTCAAACCGGTTTCCTCGTCCGGGCTTGCGAAGAACATGTTGTCTACGTGCTCCAGGATGTTGGGAAGGGTGTAGCTCTGGGGCATGGTGGTCGACAGATCCACCCCGGTGACGAAACCTCCGGCAGCCTGTTGGATGAGCGTCTTTTCACGTTGGAGCTGTTCCCTCAGATCCATCAGCTTGATGATCTGCCACTCGATGTTGTTACGCTTCTCCTTGAGCGACTGATTGAGCCATCTCCGAGCCGCACGGACGCGGACGGCTGTCGATTCGGAGTTCGCCCAAGGCTCTTTCGAGCCAATCCGGCCTTTCGGATTCTTCATCAAGGGAATGTGGCCGCCCAAATCCGGCAAACCGCCGTCCCTGTAGTTCGACTCGTCACGGTCCATCGGGTAGGCGACGCCGCCCAGGGGCTGACGCTGGTTCATCACGTTGTCCCCGTCCTCGTTCACCACCCAATCGACCCCCAGGCTCGGCTGGAGGAACATCGAGATGTCGAAGGGGTTGCCGCCCAAGGCGACGTAGGCTTGGAGCAGCCGCCCCAGCGATGTGTCGGGGGAGACAGAGAAACCCTTGCGCTTCTCCGTCATCGTCACCCCCGCCCCTTCACCTCCACCTGCCTTGGGGTGGTACTGGATCGAGCACGAGCCGATACGCCTGAGTTCGATGTCGATGGTAGCCAGGCGCGTCTTGGCATCACGCAACTCGTGCATGGAAAACGTGCGGAACGCCCGGTAGGAACCCACGCGGAAGACTCCGAGCCAGTTGAATGACATTAGGCGTCCCCCTCCGCGCCTTCTTCGCCTTCTTGATTGACGATGATGAGCGCTTCGATGAGTTCGACAAGGATGAGAGGCCAGCCTCCTGCAAGAGCCACCATGCCCACGCCGCAGGCACCCTTGCCGTCCGAGGGCTTGTTCTCTGCGGTCATGAAGTCCGAGAGAGCGCCGGTCGTCCCAGCGCTGCTCACCAGCAGCATCCCGAAATCCCCGGAGATGGACAAGTCCTTGATCATCTGAAGGATGGCCTGGATCTTACGGATGAGGGCTTGCACTTCCCGGATCTTCATCTCGATCATGCGGATGTACTTCAAGATCATCTCAAGGGCGGCGGCCAGACCCTTGCGAATGGCATACATCACGTCGAGGATCTGCTGGAGCACCTTGTCCAAGGGGTCGAGGAAGTTCTCGAAGGGCCTGAGGGCCACCCATGCACCGTGACTGAGCGGCAGCTTGTTGGCGATGCCGAGAATAGCGGCTGCGCTCTGCTTGGTGTGGTTGGGCCAGAAAGCCCGTGCGGGCCACACGGCGATGTTGCCGTTATCCACCTGTACCTTGAGCTTGGCGTAGTCCGTGACCCTGCTTGCGGTCGCGTCGAAGGGCGATTCATCGCCCGTGACGGCTTCAGGGAGTGCGACGATGAAGCAGGGGACCCTTTTCCTGAGGGCGAGTCGCAGGCTGTTCTTGTTGGTCAGGCCTCCGACATCCCACATATCGGTGAGTGCGGGGGCTGGGGCGGATTCGACCTCAACGCCGTCGACGGCGATGATTTCAAGCTGTTGCGCGGCGGGCGGTGGCGGTGGCGGCCCCGGGGCGAGAGCCTTGCCGAGCAACGTGCGGCACTCGTCACGATTGGCTTCGGGTACATACAGCAGCAGGGATTCCAGGTTCTTGTGGATCCCCCAGATGTTGCAAGAAGGCCCGTGCGCCTGCATCCACCCGCTGCATTGAAGCAACTGGCCGACTGTAATATCGAGACCCAGCTTCTTCACCGTGCCGTCTTCCTGGACATAGCTGTAGGCGAGTTCCCCTCCGCCCTGGGGCGAGACCGATGGTTTGGAGGTTTCCCCGCAGAGGTTCTCGTAGTGGGCGTCCACCATCGCCGAGAGTACGGAGTCGGGAACGGCCCCGCCTCCGCCATTGACGAAGCGGTCGGACACCTGCTTGGCGACCCGCCTGACCAGCTTACGCCAGTCGTTGCCTGCGTGTTTGGTCGATGCGGCGTAAGCCCCGGACCAGGCATCCGTATCCAGAAGGTCGTAGAGCGGCTTCGCTACATCTTCGAGACCAAAGGACGTATCCATGTTGAAACCCGGAAGCGTGGGATCGTTTTGCTGCCAAGTGTTCTTCTTGCCATTGTTTTCTTCGGCGTCGAGATTGGGGGCGCTTGTCATGGTGATCATCACCGCGTGCTCGATCATCTGGGTGAACTTGAGCAGGCTCTCGGTGGGCGCTGTGACGACGATGGCCTCGGA
>Ga0111541_10000745_pt1 | contig 10685 bp, 8 predicted proteins | sample Knorr_S7_td_DCM__FD_83039 | JGI IMG/M metagenome (GOLD analysis project Ga0111541, IMG submission 83039) | Marine microbial communities from Southern Atlantic Ocean transect - Knorr_S7_td_DCM_ad_131m_LV_B (version 2) (version 2) | ecosystem: Environmental > Aquatic > Marine > Oceanic | place...
AGAATATCTAATTGATGAAGATGGAAATTATTTAGATTCTGAACTCGAACCTTTAGAAAATATTTATGATGAGTATGGGCGTGATTTACGTCAAGAAGTACTTGTTTATTCTATAGGGATTGAACTAGTAGAAAATAGATATTATGACGCTATGAATGGTCTAGGATCTATACAATATAATTACTTAAATGAAGATGGTGAGATTGACATCGCAAATTATGGTATGCAATTTTACGATAGAGTCTGTGAATGTATTGAGGGTGCAAATAGTTTGTCAGATTATACAACATATGATTGTTTAGGTGTTTGTGGGGGTAGTGCAGAATTTGTTACTGGATATGAAGATAATGATGGGGATGAATTAGGCTATGGTGAGGTTGTCTATATTTGTAATGAGCAAAAACTTGTATGGGGTTGCGCAGTTAATGAGCCAGAAGATGTATGTGGAGAATGTGGTGGAAATGAAACGGATATAGATGATTGTGATGATGATACAGATTACGATGAAGAAAAAACTTATTACTATACCCAATTACCATATGCTGATTATACATCAATATTAGTAGATAATAATGATGATACGAATGATAATGTTTACTGCGAAGATATAGTAGATGAATGTGGAATTTGTAGTAAAGATCTAGATGGAGATGGCAATGCTGATAATACTTTTAAGGATCCAGATGGTAATTGCACTCTGGTTATATATCCTGGAGATGTTAATATGGATGGAAAACTTAGCTTGGATGATTTAGATGGAATTGTTGCAAACTGGGGAGTATCAGGCTTAGTAACAAGAAAACCTCACTGGGAAGGGAATCTATATAAAGGATATCTGGATATTGATGAGAATATTTTATCTTCAACTTTTGAATGGGCTCCTCATTATGTAGAAACTCCTTGGGATTCATTAAAGAGTATAGATTATGGCTGTTTAATGAGATCTGATGCGAATGGGGATGGTCTTGTTGATATGAATGATGTTTTAGCATGGAGAATAAATTATTTTGATGCCAATACCCATGAATATGGTCAGTTAGATAATGATGAGCAGGCCGTAAACAATTGCGTCTCAGATGAAGATGCCAATTTAGTACGTGAAGGTTATAGGGATCTGTACCACTCAATATTTAATTCTCTACCAATGTGCGAATTGAAAATACAAATGGCCGAAGAATTTGGCTTTGATTTGGTTGTTATACCGGATGAGTTTGTTTTTCATCAAAACTATCCAAATCCATTTAATCCTGTGACAAATTTTGATTATGAAATACCTATCTCAGGAATAGTTGAGATAAAAATAGTTAATATTTTAGGTCAAACGATATTAGATGAGAGTTTAAGTTTAGATGCAGGTTATCATACTTACACTTGGAATGCAGGGCATCTCCCAAGTGGTATATATACAGCAAATATTTATTTTAATGGCTTGTTAAAATCAAATCAAAAGATGATACTTATTAAATAATATGAAAAATAATATTCTAAATTATATTATATATATTACCTCATTGCTTATAATTTCTTGTGGAGGGGGTGATGACTTAGCAAGTCCTGGATCTGGATATGTTTGGGATAAGCCAGAAATTATTCTAACAATGAATGATGATAATTCATTGCAAATATCTACATTAAGATTTGATGACGTACAGTATATCAAATTTGATTTGAATTATTTTTATGATAAATTTATACCTACAAGTGTATTGCCTGGTGATTTTGGAACTGTGGACGATAATGTGGGTGGTACCATTGCAAGTCTAGATGATAATAAGGTGCAAATAATAATCTCAGGTAATATTTCCGATGGGATCCTTGCAACCGTAAATTTTACTTCAACGGGCTCAATAGAAGGAACCTATTTTTGGTTAACAGATATATTAATATTTGATAGTAATAATGAGCCCTTATATTATTCATGTCAATCTGGCTCTAGTAATAATGTAACAGGTAATGAGGCAGACCCAGAAGTATGTAACATGAATGGTGGAGCATGGCAGATTGAGGGCTATCCCGATAATCCCGTATTTAAAACGGGTCTTGCTTGCTTTGTAGATGGACATCCCAATCCAGAGAACAAAGCCTATGGTGCTTTAGGGACGTTTATGTGGGTTTCACAATTTTGTGAAACATGGTATGGATGGAATCCTCCATCTGAATGGGATAATTAATTTATTTAAAAATAGATTTTCAATTGTCTATTTAGATAACATTGAAAGTATCAATTATCTTGCCAATTAAGAATGAAGCTAATAATATTTCAAGCACTCTAGATTCTATAATAGCAAATAAAATAGTATTAAATCAATCTGAAATTATCATCGTTGATGGTGGTTCTAAAGATGGTACAATTGAAATTATTAGAGGATATTCTAATAAATACAATTTTATTAAAATATTAAAAAATCCTGATGGAATTGTATCTACAGGTTTTAATATTGGCCTTAATAATTCTAAAGGTAAAGTTATTTTTCGTATTGATGGCCATTGTATAATAACTGATGACTATATAAAAAGATGTTTGGATATACTTGAAAAGAATGAGTACGATATAGTTGGAGGAGTTATTGATACAATTTCATATGGACAAATTGGACAAGCGATTGCAAAAGCTCAGTCTTCTTGGTTTGGTGTAGGTGGAGTTAAATTTAGAAATATTAAATCAAATAAAAGTGCTTTTGTTGATACGCTAGCTTTTGGTGCTCATAAAAGAGAACTGTTTTTAGATATTGGTGGTTATGATGAAGAAATGGTATGTAATCAAGATGATGAATTTAATTCTAGAGCATTACAAAATGGTAAAAAGATTTGGCTTGAGGCAAGTATTATCTCTAAGTATATATCTAGATCAGACTTTATGAGTTTATTTAAACAATACTTTAATTATGGATATTATAAACTTAGAGGTATTCAAAAGAGGAAGAAGGTTGTAGCACTCCGTCACTTAATCCCAGTTTTATTTATTATGGGTTTATCCTCCAGTATTTTTATTGGATACCTACTAAATAATACGATATTATTTTATTCAGTTTTATCTCCATATTTATTAGCAAATATTATTTTTAGTTTAATATTTTCCTTTTCTATAGCATCCATACCTTTAATATTTCTTTCTTATACTTGTATACATATTGGCTATGGTTTGGGTTTTTTTACAGGGTTAGTTCGTTTTATAACTAAATGGTTCGATAGAGAAATAAAAGATTATCATTTTGATAGGAACATTTTTATATCAAACAGTACAAGATGAACATACCATTCCATAAACCTCATATAACTCAAGACGATATAGATAGTGTAATTAAAGCTATTAAATCTGGTTGGCTTACTATGGGACCTAAAACGATGGAATTTGAAAAACAATTTAAAAACTATATTGGTGCATCATTTTCAATTAGTTTGAGCTCTGCTACTGCAGCTTTACATCTTGCATTAAATGCTATAGGTCTTAAAAAAAATGATGAGGTGATAATTCCAACTAATACCTTTGTAGCAACGGCAGAGTCTGTTTTATATTCGGGAGGTAAGCCGATCTTATGTGATATTGATAAAGAAAGTCATAATTTGGATGTTAATTTAATAGAAAATCTTATTACTCCTAAAACAAAAGCAATCATTCCAGTTCATTATGGTGGAAACCCTTGTGATATGGATTCTATTTTAGAAATAGGAAAAAAATATAATTTAAAGATTATAGAAGATGCTGCACATGCAGTTCCAGCTGAATATAAAGGTAAAAGGATTGGTACAATTGGTGATATTACTTGTTTTAGTTTTTATGCTACAAAAACTTTAACTACAGGTGAAGGCGGTATGGCTACTACTGAAAATGAAAAATTTGCTAGAAAAATTACACTGCAAAGGCTACATGGTATTAGTGGAGATGCATGGAAAAGATATGGTTCTGATTCGAGTTGGTACTATGAGGTTCTGGAACTAGGATATAAATATAATATGACAGATATTCAGGCTTCAATTGGCCTTTCCCAATTGCAAAAAATAGAAGAAATGAGGGCGAAAAGAAAAGCAATTTATCAATTATATAGTGGGGCTTTTGAAAATAATATAAATTTTATTAAACAAAGTGCTGAAAGTGAATCAGCTTATCATTTATTTGTTTTAAAAGTTACAAATAGAGATCATTTGTTTACAAAATTAAAAAATAAAGGTATATGTACTTCAGTCCATTTTATACCTATTCATGAACAGCCATATTTTAAAAATAAATTTGGATATAAAAAGGATAGTTATCCTATCGCAAATGAAGTATATCGTGAATCTTTATCAATCCCTATATATCCAGATTTGAGTAGTCGAGAAGTTGAATATATTATTGAAAATGTTTTAAAGTATGCAGAAAGATGATATAGAAATGATATTTGATCGTATCTTAGCTTTAATAATGTTGATATTACTATCTCCTTTATTTGTTATTATCTCAGTAGCTCTGGCTATTACTTCAGGCTTCCCAATTATTTTTAAACATAAGCGTTGTGGATATAACTTCTCTGAATTTGATATGTATAAATTTCGTACAATGAAAATAAACAAAGGCCCTGTCATAACTCATGAAAATGATAAGCGAATTACTAGGCTTGGTAAATATCTTAGGTCATTTAAAATAGATGAACTGCCTCAGTTATTAAATATTATTAAGGGTGATATGTTTTTTGTCGGTCCAAGACCTGAAGTCCCAGAAATTGTAAAAGAGTGTCCGAAATATTTTAATTATTTAAGTAAGCATAATCCGGGTATCTCAGATCTAAACTCAATTATATTTAAATATGAAATGGAAATATTTAATATTGATAGTAAACAAAAATATATAAATATAGTTTTGCCATTTAAATCTAAGATTTCATTATTAAATTATTCAAATTTATCAATCATGAATAGATTAAGTATAATTCTATTATCATTATTGTCTTTGATAAATCATAAAATTTCACTTCTTATTATCAGTAAATATTTTTTACCTTTTGATGAAGAAAAAACAAGAACTAAATTAAATCAAGTAATTAAAGGAAATTTATTTTAATGCTTAAGCATATAATTTATTGGATTAAAAGCTTGGGACGTAGGCAAAAGCAAATCTTAATGATTTTCGCTGATATGTTATTATTGCCATTTTCATTTTGGCTTTCTGTATCGCTACAATTTGGGTACATACCTGTAAATAGCTATTGGTCAGATAATTGGGGCTTTTTTTTAATTATAATAGTTTCAATGATTCCTATGTTTATTCATTATGGCTTATATAGAGCTGTTTTAAAGTATATGGGATATCAGGTGATATTAGCAACTGTGAAATCAGTTTCGGTATCTTGTATGTTTTTAGGATTGCTATTTATTTTTTCAAATGAGTTATTATTATCACAATCTGCTATAGTCATATTTTGGTTTGTAACAATTTTAAATATTATTGCAAGCAGATATTTAATGAAATCTTTTCTTTATTTGAATGAGCCCGTAAAAAAATCCATTGCTATTTATGGTGCTGGAAAGGCTGGAGCGCAATTAATTAATAATTTAAGGGTAAGTTCCGAGTTTATACCTATAGCGCTCTTTGATGATGACCCAGCTAAGTGGGGGACAGTTGTAAACTCAGTTTGGGTATATGCTCCTAGTGCGATAGAAGAAGTAATAGAAAAAAATAACATTGGAATTATACTAGTAGGTATTTTAGGTATTTCAAAAGAAGAAAGAAAAATAATTTTACAAAGAATTTCAGATTATCCTGTACAAGTTAGGATGATTTCTAGTATCGAAAATTTAATCTCTGGAAATTTTAATCTTAGTAGTATTCGCAGTGTCGAAGTTGAAGATATTTTGGGCCGTGATATTGTGAAACCAAATAAAAAACTTTTATCTAGTAATTTAAAAAACAAGAATATATTAGTGACAGGTGCTGGAGGCTCTATAGGTAGAGAATTGTGCAAGCAAATTGTTAATTTAAATCCTAGAAAAATAATTATATTAGAAAATAATGAATATGCTCTTTATAAAGTCCAGATGGAAATTAAAAAGTATGCTAGTTATATAAAAATTATTCCAGTATTATCAAGTGTGCTTGATTATATTCATTTAAAAGATATACTTATGAATAATCAGATTCATACTGTTTATCATGCCGCTGCATATAAACATGTTCCTCTGGTAGAGAATAATCCGTTAGATGGAATAAAAAATAATATATTAGGAACATATTATTGTGTTAAGGCTTCACTTGAGGCTAATATAGATAATTTTATTTTAATAAGTACAGATAAAGCTGTTCGACCAGCAAATATTATGGGCGCAACAAAAAGATATTCAGAGCTAATACTTCAAGGTGCTCAAAGAGTTTCTTCGGGTACTTGCTTCTCAATTGTCCGATTTGGGAATGTCTTAAATTCTGCTGGTTCAGTAGTTCCACTGTTTAAAGAGCAAATACAAAAAGGAGGACCCATTACCGTAACTCACCCAGATGTGGCTCGTTATTTTATGTCTATACCAGAAGCTGTAGAATTAGTAATTCAAGCTGGCGCAATGGCTCGAGGTGGGGAAGTCTTTGTATTAGAAATGGGTGAGCCTATAAGAATATATGACCTTGCAATTAAAATGATTCATCTTAGTGGATATCAACATAAAGATAATAGGAATATTCATGGAGATATTGAAATAAAAATTTCTGGCCTTCGTCAAGGAGAAAAGATAGACGAAGAGCTTATTATTGGTAATAATGTTTACGAAACAGAACATCCACAAATTTTAAAAGCAGATGAAAAGTTTATTAGTTGGGAAAAAATAGAAGAACTTTCTATAGAGTTAATAAAGTTTTGTAAAACTAGAGAACTTAGCTTCGTATTGGAAATATTACAACAAGCTGTTTCTGATTGGAAACCAGCCCAGGATATCCTATTATATAAGCAAAATGATGTCGATTTGTTGTTTGATAAAAACTCAGATGTCGCAGAGTGCTAATTCGTGTTCATAAAATAGTGCAGTAATGTTTTTTTATTTAATCTTTAGTTGTTTGATTTCATTTAGCTACACAGCATATTTTATACCATCTCAAACTCAATTTTATGATTTATTAAAATGGGAAGAGTTTGATAGTAAAGAGATTTTAATCCCTAAAGTATGTCCAATACTTAATAATCATAATTTGGATTCAAAAAAAACTTCATTTTATTATTCAAATTCAAATGATAATACCATTATAATCAATGATATATTTCCACAAGCTTACTATAATAGTGTAAAAGGAAATCGTTTTATAATAAATGGACAAACTACAATTTATTTTAATAAACTAGTTACATTACAAAATATTTATGAATTTGATAGTAATGGTGTGAGGGATAATCATTTCAGGGGGACAAAAAGACAATCAGGCTACGGTTGGGTTGGCTATATTCAACACTCATCATTTAATTATATATATGATCACGGCCATTTCTCAATCGGTCGAGGAAATCCATTCTATTATAATATAAATGAAAGTCTCTTGCTGAATAAGTCTTTTCCTCCTGTTGAATATATATTATGGCATCATGTTAGAGATTGGTTTAATTTTGATTGGGCTGTTTTATTCCTATCAAAAAAAAATAGCTCTAATCGTTTCCTTGCACTGCATAGATATGGGATTGAAAGAAAAAAATGGAGGATAGGATTCACCGAAGCAGTATTAGGAAGTTATATTAATTTAGGTTCCGAAGAATTGGGATACATGATGCCTGGAGTTGTACATATTGAAACCGAAGAGAATCGTGGTATCAATACTAATTTAATGTGGCTAGTCGATGGATATTTAAAATGGAAAAGTTGGAATATATATGGCGAGTTACTTATAGATGATTTTGCTCTAGACTCTAATTCGCCACCACAATTAGCCTTTAATATGGGTATCGGTAAGAAGATAGATTTTGTTTCTTTAAATATTGACTACACTCATATTAATGCTTGGACTGGGAACCATTGTAACTCAAATCAAAATTGGATCGAGAGATCAGTGCCTATAGGGCATTCAATTGGTTCAAATGCTAACAGTTTATTAGTAAGTATGCATACTTTCATAAATGAATTACTTTCAATGGAGTTCTATATTAAGAGAAATTATCAAACAAAGAAGACTGCTGTCGCAAGTTTAGAATATTGGCCTGATGATATCTTGTGCGATCATAATTTTAATGATGTCGATATTTATTTGGGAAAAAAAGAAATGATTGGTACATTTGGATTAAATATTGATTTTTTAGTAAAAGAAAACTATTTTCTAGAACTAGATTTTATGACAAAGCCATCTCATAAAGAAAGCGAAATGAATATTAAATTTGTTTATGGATTGAAATTAAATTAGAGACCGTACGGAGTTTTAATAATTAGACCAAAGTTTAGGTATGCTGAAGTAGCATTTTCGGTTGCTCCATATTCAGCTTGAGCTGTTGGAATTGAGTTCCTTAATTGCGCTTGCATATTTACTGCAACCCTGAAGCCAGAAAGGTCCATAGGTAATAAATAACTTCCTTCCAATGTAGCACCCAAGAGTACTTTTGAGGCACCACCTATGCTAGAAGGTGCTATGCATAACCCTGGACGCAATTCTAAATTATTGATTGGATTAATTCCTAAATTAATTGCGATATTTGTTAATTTATAAGCTGAACCATAAGTTGTATTCCCCGGGTTAATAGGAGACATTGAAGAAAAGTAAAAGTCTCCTCCTATTTTTGTTTCCATTCCGGAAGGCATAAAGCTGAATGAAAAGGATCTATCGAATCTTAAACCAAAATTTGAGCCTGTTGAAAATTGGGAAGTTAAATTCTGTCCAAAGGGCATTGTTGCACCAAATAAACCAGAAATTCCATAACCTAAATTAAAGAAGCTAGTTTGGTGTCTCGCTGGACTATGGCTATAATTTGTTTTTTTATTTGTAGGTTTAGGCCTTGAAATATTATTGGGGATATTTTCAGTATTTGGTTGAGAAACTTTTGCTCCAATACTCTCTGAATGATTAAAGAAAGATTCTAGAAAATCTTCATATTCTTTACGTGTTTCATTAGCATTTAATTCTTTTTCGAGGTTTTTAAGCTCGAATTCATCATTACCAAAATCAAAGTCGTCATCTAATAGATATTGATTATCATTAATCTCTAAATAGGCGTCTTGTTTGTCACCTCTAGTTTTAGAATCGTAATTAGATTTTGTTGACCTAGTTAAATTAAAGTGAAGATCATCAAAATTATCTAAATCGTAAATTATGTCATTCCCATATTGTGTATGAGTGTGTGGTTCAACTCGTTCATATTTAGAATGAGGATGGGTATGAACTATGGAATGCAACGATAGCGTCGCAATTAAGTAGTAACTTTTCATATAATTATAAAGATTTATATTCTTCATGTGGAATTTTATATTAATTATATGTATATAAGCAAGGAATAATTACATTATAAGGTTTTCTTAAAGTAACTTATAAACTATTTTTTTATTATAAATTATTTTTAACTTATTGGCAGTTTAATTTACTTAATAATACAATTTATTTACTTAATAATACAATTTAGTTGAACATATCAATCTTATATGGCGGATGGTCTGCTGAACATAAAATATCCATACAGACTGGTTTAGCTGTTGCAGGAGCAATTAGGGAGAGGTATAATTTAGATCTCGTTGATTTTACAGAGTCAATACTCCAGAATCCTCAGCGCTTATTAGAGGCAGATATTGTTTTTAATGCTCTGCATGGAGGCGCAGGCGAAGATGGTACTATACAATCTTTTTTTGAACTGCATAATATTGTTTATACGGGGTCAGATTCGAAGGCGAGTAAAATAGCTATGAATAAAAATTTGGCTAAATTACTTGTTAAATCTATAGGGGTCAAGACTCCAAATTGGGTAGTTATAAAAAATGAACCTGGGGCTGGTATTAAGTTTTATGATCAGAATTCAGAAAGATTTTCATTGCCTTTTATAGTTAAGCCTGCAAGTGAAGGGTCAACATATGGGATTAGCCTTGTTAGTGATGAAGCTGGATTGTCTGAAGCAATAAGTAAGGCTGCCTCTTTCAGTAGAGATGTCATTATTGAAGAGTATATAGAGGGACGGGAGTTAACTGTAGGAATATTAGACGGTAAGGTTTTGCCGATCGTAGAGATAAAGCCTATTAATGAAATTTATGATTTTGAATGTAAATATTCTGAAGGTAAGAGTGAATATGTTGTTCCTGCAGATATAAATGAATCAATTGAGAGAAAAATTTCGGAAGACTCTTTGAAGATTTTTAATGTTATTGGGTGTCGTCATTATGGCAGGGTTGACTTTCGCCTAGATAGTGACGGGAATTATTATTTTTTAGAATTAAATACTTTGCCAGGGATGACATCTAATAGTTTGCTTCCAAAAGCTGCTAATCAAGCGGGGTTGAGCTTTTCGGAATTGATAAATACAATAATAAAAAGTGCGTTGACAATATAGATGATAAAATTTTATAATACATTAAATAGAAAGAAGGAGGTGTTTAACCCAATTATTCCAGGAAAGGTTGCTTTGTATACCTGTGGACCTACAGTGTATGACTATGCTCATATTGGGAATTTAAGAGCATTTTTATTTGAAGATATACTAAGGCGCTTTTTAGAATTTTCAGGCTTTGATGTTTTGCATGTCATGAATATTACTGATATTGATGATAAAACT
>Ga0111541_10000746_pt1 | contig 10681 bp, 5 predicted proteins | sample Knorr_S7_td_DCM__FD_83039 | JGI IMG/M metagenome (GOLD analysis project Ga0111541, IMG submission 83039) | Marine microbial communities from Southern Atlantic Ocean transect - Knorr_S7_td_DCM_ad_131m_LV_B (version 2) (version 2) | ecosystem: Environmental > Aquatic > Marine > Oceanic | place...
GGAAATAATGGTTCTCCTCAAAATTTCGTTATAAAAATATTCAAACATTGTTATAGTCCTTGTATCTTATATTTAGGGAATACCGAATGGGTTCTGTTCACTAAAGTCTAAAATATCATCTGCAGCAGATTCTATATTAACATTATCAGCAAATCCATCCTCTGGTGGATCTTCACTTACTACCCTAAGTGCATGAACAGCACCAGAACTTCCACCAGTTATATTTTCTCCAATACTGAACATTCCAGATACATTTGCTACCTCTAAAACATTCGTTGTTGCATTCCAAGTTCTTACTCTTCCCTTCACACCCGTAATAGAACCTGTGACAATTTCATTAAACTTAAAGTTACCACTATTATCAAGTGAAGGATCACCAATTGTAATAGTAGGACTAGAAGTATATCCAGCACCAGCATTAGTGATATTAATAGAAGTAATGGTTCCAGCAGAACTTACGACTGCTTCAGCAGTTGCCTGTGTATTTCCTGCCCCAACAGGTGCAGCAATAGTTACAGTAGGTGCTGTAGTGTATCCAGAACCAGCATCTGTAAGTGTAACGATACCAACTGCCCCATCACCTATAAAGACGGTTCCAGCAGCACCTGAACCCCCTCCACCAGTAATCTGGAGTGTAGGTGCAAGAGTATATCCAGCACCTGGATTTGTAATAACAACTTGCTGAACAGATTTCTGATTATCACTAATATTCAAATTACATACATTAATACCACTAATCATCGTGGCAGTAAGAATACCTGTGACCTTACCAGCAGGGGCAGAACTAACTCCAATAGTAGGAATCGAAGTATAACCACCACCCCTATTACTTAAAGTAATTAATCTAATAGAACCCTCAGTGTTAAATCCAACTACAGCAGTAGCAGTAGCACCAGTTCCAACTAAAGTTAGAGTTTGAGAAGATCCAAGTAGTGTTGATAGACCATCTTCAGATGTTCCATCTGCATTATCACCTATCAGAGTATCATCAATCTCAGCAACTCCAGTATCAATAATTTCATCTTCGTAACGGAAGAGCTCACATTTCAGAGTATATACATAATTCTCTCTTAACTGATAGAAAGGTTTCTCATGTTCAACATACTTAATTTCAAATAAACGATCACCTAGTGGAAAATAAACTAAATCACCTTCTTTAGGTCTAGTAGTTAACTTTACATTAGATTCGTTTTTTAATAGTGGTTGAATATATGTTTCCCATCTTTCTCTAGAAATAACAAGATTTACTTCATTAGTTTGCTCAATACCAAACTTTGTAAGTAAAGTGGGATTATCAGCATATCCTTCAAAATTATCTACATATGCTTCTAATGGATATGAATCGTCAAATATTGATTGTACTACCTCTCGTATGACTGTCTTCTCATTCATATACTTACGAGGAAGATAGTGTATCTCAACACCATACATCCTCAACTGTTCGTTGATTAAATCTTGTACTAAATTCTGTTCTGATGAAGATCCCTGTTGGAAAAATGGATTGAGCATAACATTATCCTACCATATCCAAAGGTGGAAGTTCATAAGTATTAGACATTTGTTCTCTGATAACTTCTAAATCTTTTTCAGCGTCATCATAGATTTGTCTTCCATTCATTTCTATTCCACCAGGTAATTTAACTCCTTGAAATTTTAATAAATTTTGTCCCCATTGTCTCTTTATAAGAGCAGTAGCATATCTCTTTAAGAATGAATCATTCCATACTCTAGTATAATCATTTGGATTCATAAGTCTAAAACATTCAAGAACAATAAATTCATCAACTTCACATGCTGACCAATCAATATCAAGATACAATCTATCTTGTCTTTGATTAAATCTAATTTGTTTTCTTGTTGTTAATAGATAATCAATATCAGACAAATAAGTCTGAGTCATTGCATAACTTAAAAGACCATTATATCCAAGATTAAACGCAATATCATTTAAGAATAACTGATATTTAATACTAAACATATTATTTGATATTGCATTACTTCCACCAAAACGGAATATCTTTTCTACTCCAATAACCGATGATGGTACTGGTATATAATTACTATTCTCATACCATTCAAAATCTGTTTCTGTTCCTGCAATATCTGCTGTTACAGTTTCTGTTGTTATTCCTGTTCTTTTCTTCCCAGTTAAAACAGATGCTCTTCCTCTATCAATATCCGCTTGAGTTATTTGATACTTAAGATAAGTTCTAACTACACCATCAAAATGCCTTTCATGAAAATACTGAATAGCATCATCAATCCTATCTTCACACTGTTCATCGGCAACATTAATCTCCAGCACGGGAGCTCCCAATTGCCTTAAGCAGTATTGTTTAAATTCGGATCTACTTCCTGGTTGTGCCATTTATACTCTACCTCTATAATATTTAGGGTGCGGAAGCAATTCCAGCATGAACTAATATATTTCCATTTACTATATTGTAAATTGTTGCTCCAGAACTTACTAGAACATTATATTCATATCTACCTTCAGAAAGGTCTCTAGTAGCAGTAGATCCCATCGATATTTCAAATATACCACCACCAGCACTTGTAAACCCTACGGTAAAGGTTCCTGAAGGTGTGGTAGTAGCACCAATTCCTGCACTTTTTTGCATTTGGGAAGATCCCGTCCAAACTGAAGTTGTTGTCAGTCCTTGAAAATCAAAAGCAACGTCAGAAGTATCAACCACATTAAATGTAGTCTTAAAATCTGCCCCTGTATAAAGTGCTAAATTAGCAGCATATGGGACTCCTGCATTTGGATCAAATGTCAGATTTTTACTTGCCATTGACTAATTCCTTGAGTAGAGATTTGATTTCACCAATTTCACCTTTTAAACTAGTAAGATCTTGTTCCATAGAATCGACTCTTTCGTTTCTTGATCTTTTTGCGCTACGACCAGCAGTATAATGACTATAATCTATAGAATTTACATTTACTATAGCATTTGTTCTAGGATCTCTTGCAAGATCTTGATGCCCTTCAATATTATAATTTGCCATATTAAGCAAGTGCCATAACTCTAAGATCCTTTACTCTAGGAACATACACCTGATCTGAAGATATTAATAGAAGTTTGATTCTATAATATCTAAATGCTGGTAGATCATCAGCAGTCCATGTGTAATCACTAAACTGTACTGCATCACCAAACCCATATTGATTTGTCTTAGGAACAAAGGCATCAGACTGACCATTATTATTAGCAGAATTGATTACTTGTCCTCTATTATTGAGATTATCAAATCCAGGGAAAGGTGTGAAGATTGGTTGGAATCCAGTTCTATCACCAATAGCATAGAATGCTCTAATATCAGAGTCAGCATGAACATGTCCAGCTAATAATATCTTAATGGAAGTAGCAGCATTCTCTAAAGATATTTCCTTAGTAATATACTGACATCCTGTAGGATCATTATCAAGTGTCTTCACTCTATCATCAGTAGCATAATTACTAATTACATCATTAACTCGGTTAGAAGTTAATATAGTGCTAACTCTTTGAGCATCAAGAACAGGAGATAATCTAGGATCAGTTGTTCCCAAAGTTAATCTCATCTGCATAGATTTGTTTCCTTCAACATTACTCAATCGGTCATCTTCATTAACTTTTGAGTAAACTGCTCTAGGACTTGTTAGATAGTTACTTTCACCAATAGTAATAGATTCCCATCCTTGATCGATATAAGGAATTTCATCTCCACTTAAGCTAGTAGCAGAAGTAGTTCTAATTTCAGCACCAATTGTAGTTCCCGTAACTGTCATATTATGACAAATTGGAGTAATAATTTGGAACTGCATATTTTGAGTTGCTCTAACCTGATATCCACCAGAATTTTGAGTTTGACCCAAATATAATTTAGGGAATCCAACATCAGTACTTCTATCAGTAGTATCATTATGTGATATACCGTCAATATTATCTTCACCTGACATATCAAGTTTAATATTATAAGAATCAAAACCAATTGAACCAGAAGTTGCACTAGTAGTTGAAGTAGATAAACCGTGATTTCGATTTATTCTTGCTAGAGAAATCCCACTAAGTTCATACTTCTGAACAGGAGTACCAACTGCATAATTAATCTTATTATTTCCCCTATTAGCAATAGTAAGAACATTACCAGAAACGTTGTTATACTGAATAACTTCCTCTCCAATCTTAACTAATCCTATGTTAGTTGTTCCAACTCCGACATTTTCAAAGTTCTCATAAACACTTCCATCATCTACAGTAAAGGAACTGCTATTACCAACATCTAAAGCAAGACTTAGTTTTGATGGTTTAACATTTCCAACAACACCAGATATCTTAACTATATTCTCAGTATCATACATTCCATGATTCTGATGATTAACTTTAATATGTAATCCATCAGATTCATTATCTAATGAACTTATAGTAACATTACCACCATGGCTGAAGTTCAATTCTGTAGTAACACCAGCACTATTGGTATATCTCATAGTCTTACCAGCACCAGTAGCAAAATTACCTTGAATATTGTCAAGTGTAATTTCATTAGTCATTCCAATACCAGCAATAGTAAATTGACCATCTCTACCAACAGTTCCACTAGCACCAGTAGAAAGACCAATAGTTGTAATTCCAACAACATCACCTACTTCATAACCACTTCCTCCTGAAGTAATAGTACAAGCACCAACTTGACCATTTGAAATGAATACATTACCAACAGCACCTCTTCCTTGACCTGTAACAGTTTCTAAATTAACTCCTGTAAATGTAAGGTTTCCATCGAGAGGAGTATATCCAATACCTACATTAGCAATCGTAAGTGTTCCTGTGGCAGAACCACCAGCACCTACAAGATTACCTGTAGCATTTGTTCCATCTTGTGAGAATGTATTACCTAATTCATAACTATCAGCAACAGTAGTTGCAAGACCAACTCTTACTTTCCGTGAATTAATAATTAATGGATCAGGTCTAAGTGTTGGAATTTGATTATTTCCTCTTGTCAATTCAGGACTATAGAATTCTACAGTTCCACTAGGTTCAAAGTCTGCCCTATACATAGTAAATTTAAGATCTTCCCATTGACTTGGTTCCCATGTAGAAGCATTTTGTGACTTAAAGAGAGATCCTAAGTAAGGCTGGTTAGAAATAAATGTATCTGTAAGTAAATCTGTTTCACCAATTCTAGAAATATAAACACTATATTGGTTGAGTTAGATGCTAATGCTATAGCATATTCAGTATTTCCACCTTCAAGATAAACAGGTGCTTTAAATTCAACAGTAGTTGCTACAGAACCATCTGCAGAAGTTACAACATCTGCAGGATCTAATACAATTTCAGAGAATGGAAGAATATGTTGTGTTGGGAATCCATTTTTCATGGATCTTAACTGGAATACACAAGGTATATCCATATCATCTTTTGTTCTAAAGAAGATATCACATTTAGTTACAAAAACTCCACCAGGGTCTTCTACCAAGAATGATTGTGCTAGAGGGTCATACCATCCAGTATTCGCTTGATTTGATTGTTGTCCAACAACATTACTACCCACAATTTCTGTTCCAAGATCACTGTGAACTATTTGTTCCTGGAATTCATGTCTTTGCTCAATTCTTGCATTTCTAATAGAAAGAATATTTTCCTGAACAGTTTCTAATGTTCCTGAAGCAGTATATGTTTCATCAGTAAGTGTGTTACACTTATCCTGATTATTATCTGCGTCATCTATTAATGTAAATGTTTTAGTTCCTGTTTCAAATCTTGGGAAATTAATATTATTTGGGTTAGGAATAAAGAATGAACCACCACAGAATGCTGAAACGTCTGAAAGAAGTTTTACATCATTAATAGTTGCTAATGCTCCACTACTTTCACCCTCAAGTATCATTCCACTTTCTACCCATCCATAATATGCTCCCTGTGCTTCAGTAGATAAGGAGAAAGTATCTACATTAACGATATCGGAAGTTGATGAATAAGAAGCAGGTAATGCAGTATTGGTATAAGGATTATCCCTAAATGTCTTAGTTGGGACATTATATGGACCTTCTCTATGATTTGATTGTGCAACCCTAAATTGAATTTCTGGGATACTATCATTAGTTATTTGACTCAATCCAGTATTATTAACTCTACCTTTTACAGTTTCACCAACCTGAAATGTTCCAGAAGTCATAGTTACATCAAGTAACTTAGGAACACAATACTTAGTAACATTCTGACCATCCATGAATGCATATAACTGTGTTAAAGGCTTAACTTTTTTAGCAACAAATTCAATATTTCTTGATCTCATATATGGAACAAGATCTCTACTTACAACTCTATCACCCACAGATTGCTCATCAAATGTTTCATGAACAATGGTTCTAAGACCAGATCTTTGTTGATGATCTGTTCTAGTGGTTTGTCTTAATACTTCTTCTCTGGTAGTGGTAGTTGTCTCTGTTATCCATGCAGCAGGGTTATTATCTGGTTCACCATTAATCCAACCACCTTGACCCCAAGTATTTGAGCTACTAGTTGTACTTTGTGCTCCACTAAATTCTACAGCAGAAGTTCCTGTCCATGTAGTTTCCCATGCATTCCAAACCACAGGTCCCATACCAGTTTGAGGATCAACACCCTCATTTCTTGCCAAATTATCCATTGTGGCAGCATAGTTACCTTCAGTTTGGATAATCTTAGCATCCAATCTTGCAGTATCAACCCATGTATCAGATGCAGGATTTAATTCCATAGTTCCTTGCCAGAAACTAATTAAGAAAGGAGTAACACTTTCAGATCTTGTAGCAAAATTCTGCTTGATCCATTCAACTTCACCATAATCTAAGGTTATAACATCTTCTTGTTTTCTAACATTAACCCCTTCAATAGTAGAAAATTGAAGGTCATCTGCAGGATCATTTCCTACAACTGGTCCGAATACACAATCAACTGAGTTAGTATAATGACGAGGACGTAATTCTTTACGTTTTCTGTCTATACTGTTATTAATCTTTATTTTATTCTCTTGTGGTTGGAATCCAGTAAAGTTATCAACAAAAAATCCAGATTTAAATCTATTAGCACCATCTTGGTCAGGAACAAAGAAGTTTGCTGTATTTGTTTCTAATAGAGAAAGTGTAGTATAATATTCAAGATTTTTAATTCTAGTATCAAGTTTCTTAATATCAGTCATCGTATATCTACGATGATTCATAAATTGTAGTGCAGCATCTTTAGTTACATACAAATATGCTGGAAGACCTACATCTGCTATTTCTATTGCATCATCAACAGGTACTGGTTTTTTAGGATCTTCTGCAGGATCTCCATATTTTACCTGGAATCTTCCTTCTTTATTCAAAAATATTCTATCAATTCTTGGAAGATAGAATGAGAAATCTACTACAATAGATTCATCTGATGCCAAAATACTTGGAGCAGAATCTCCATCTCCAGTAAAACTTCTTCCAAGGAATTCTAAAGGAGATCTATCTCCTTCAGCCACTGATGCAATTGGTACAACTCTGGGTCTTATATCAATAACATCCGCACAACTATGAGTATCAACTCTTGGAATATTAAATCCATACTTAAATTGATCATAAGAATTGATAGTTGTTATATCACCAGTATCACCAGAATCATATGAACCACTTTGGAAATATACTTTTATCTTCTTAGAAGGTGCATCAGAATCAGCTTTTCTCTTAATTATTCCATAATCATAGAAAGTTGATTCCCCACCACCAGAAAATGTATAATTTGAACCTATAGCAAAACTAGGTGAATCTAAAGTTGATACAACTGCTTGTGCTGAAGATTCTTGGAAAATTATTGTTTCTCCTTCTTTAAATAAATTTTCATTTTTATAAAGGAAACTAATTTGCGAATCAGTTAATTTTTCTGCCACTATAGCAACAGCGTCACTATCTTGTCCAACCATTTGTTCACCAACTATTAATTCATTAGTTGTTGTTGATTGGGTAACAATAGAAGTAAGATTTACTTTAGGGCAAGATGGATCAGCACTATCTGCAGATTCAAAAACACCATGAATCGCCACAACATCTGGGTTGTTTAATGATATAGTTTCATCTTGTACTCTAGTGCCATATGGATAACTACCATAAGTTAAACCATCATTTAAAGTTGTTGCACCAACACCAGCACCCCTCTGCTTAGAATAATTAATAACTACAGATTTAACTCTATTATTAATCTTCTGTTTTGCCTTTGGTTTTAATTTTTTAATAGTTGCAACCAAAGTTCCAGTATTATTACCAGCAGCCAATCCACGAATTTGAATCTGTTGACTAACACTTAAATCAAATTGATCTGCAGTTAGATCATATGTAGTACCATCAGCACCTATTAAAGAATATCTCTTAGGTGTAAATGGTTGGAAAGTCTCATCTGATGCTATAGATGGTAATGGTGTACTTAATTGACCATTAGCAATTGTAACATTAAAAGTCTTTCTTATAACAATGGATGCTGAAGTTAAATCAACATTAGAAATATTTTTCTTTGGAAGAGGTGTATAAAGAGTATTATCAGATGATCTATCTAACATACTTGTCAATATTCTTAAATCATTTACACTCTTAACACTAGTAAGAGGTAATGTTCCATCACAAATATCAGTAACAGTAGTAACTCCCACAATTTCTAAATGAGAAGATCCAACACTTACTACTCTTCCTCTTACAGGATCTTGTGATACATTTAAATCAGTATATTGAACAAGATTACCAACAGTAGTAATTCCTGGGAAATTTTCATTAGTACTTTGTATAACTGACTGTCCAGTAAATGTAACAACACCGACTGTTGCTACCCCAACATTAAATAAGACTGATGGAATTACATTTGCACTAAAAGTATTAATACCAACTAAACCATCCTCTGTTCCATAAACAGATTTTACGTCAGACACAGAGTACTCAGTAATACCTACAGCAATTCTTCCATTATTAATACCATTAACGATAATTTGTTCATTTCTAATAAACTTACCACTTACCTCATAAACAGTTAATCCTACTCCTGCAGTAACAGAACCTTGTAAAAATGCAGTAGCACCACTTCTTTTTCCTTTAATAAATGCAGGAACAGACTGAGTGATTGGATTGTTTAATTCTAATTCGGTAAATGTTTGAACATCATATAAAGATAAATCCCACTCATCTAAATTAGAATTAGTATCATTATAAGATTGAGATTCTAACCTAAAATCATAAACTCTTGCATATCCAATCTCGTTACCTGGAGCATTTTCAGCACTAGATCCCTTTCTCTCATCTCTTAAACTTAGAACATATGTACTACCGATACCTACGGTGGGAGTTCTATAAACACTATTCAATCTATAAGTTGGACCAGTATTATAAACAATTGCTTGATTTTCTATAAGTTTCGTAGTTCTAGGCTTTGGACAATCGATATATGTGGGATCTATCGTTTCAATCTCATAACCCTTTACATATGCCTTTCCTGGAGATATTTTATATAATGCTAAATCATCAGCTGGAGTTCCACCACTAGGGGTGAATTGACCAGCTTTGAATACTCCTCTATTTCCAATGTTATCATCTAATGAATTCATTAAAGTAACATCAAAAGGTTTTATATCATAGTTACCACTTTCATCATAAGTTCTTCTTGCAAGAGTATCTGTTAAATCCCAACCACCAGATCCTCCACCAAATCCACCTATCAATCCACCACTACTTCCTTTACCATTTCTACCACTTTTAGCAGTTTTTAAAACCCCATCTTTTATTGTACCTAATTCAATAAAACTAGTATCATCAAAATCGTCTATAGGTTTTTTAAATAAACTTAAAGTAATCTTTAATCTATCAGCACCTGGTGCAGCATAATTGTTATATCCCTGAGAATTATCATTCAAACTCTCATCTATGTCAGCATTAATTATTTCTTCATTTACAAATAAACCAACTCTACAATTAGGAGCTGTTCCATATTGATCTAAAAGAAGGGTTTCTTGTCTTACAGTACAAAAATTACCATGAACGAAATATACACCTTCCTGAATCTGGAAAGAAGACCCTGTTATAGCAGCACTATCAGCTACAGTAATACCAAAAGGAGCACCAGCAGCAATAGTTGTATTACCTAATAAACCAGAACTAATAATATTATTACATGTTAATTCTTCACCATCAAAAAATGTTTGAGTAGAATTATTAGTTGTACTAGAAGTTAAGTAATTAATATAAAGAGTAAGTTGTCCCCTATCAGAATCTTCAGGCAATAAAATACTATCAACAACAGCAGTTACACCAGATCTTTGTCCTGTAATTTTAGTTCCTACTAATTGATTTGCATAAGCAGATACAGGAACACCTTGATAATTATTGTTTATCTGTATACCATAAAAAATTCTATTATATCCTGTATTTCCTGGAATTACTTTAGCACCTTCTTTAAAAAAGTGCTTACCAAATTTTTCAATTTGATTTTGCAGTATAGATTGCAGAGTCGTTAATTCTCTTGCCTGAACAGGGAATCCTGGTTTAAACAGAACCCGATAAAAATCATCAGACGGATCATAGTCATCAAAATATGGTGCTACATTTAAATTTGTATTCTGAGGCATGATTTTCTAGAATTGCAATACTATTTTGATATCTTCTTTTTGGTTAACTGACCTAGTGATAGCTGGTCTATTGTCAACA
>Ga0111541_10000747_pt1 | contig 10681 bp, 9 predicted proteins | sample Knorr_S7_td_DCM__FD_83039 | JGI IMG/M metagenome (GOLD analysis project Ga0111541, IMG submission 83039) | Marine microbial communities from Southern Atlantic Ocean transect - Knorr_S7_td_DCM_ad_131m_LV_B (version 2) (version 2) | ecosystem: Environmental > Aquatic > Marine > Oceanic | place...
AACATTTAATAAAAAAAGAATACTTATTGATGAATATTTAGAATTAACAAAATCAATTAATATTTCATCACAGGAAAATAAAACTATCGAAAAATTAAATTATGACAAAGAGATTTTAAGAGCTCGCGTAGAACAATCTATAGAAAGTGCAATTTCAGAAACTGCCAAAAATGAAAACTTAGATATTCTGTGGGGATTCATCTTTCCCCCCGTAGATATAAAATTAGGTTCTCCACCCGGAATAATTGTCACATCACTCAAAGATGAGCTTAAATTAACAAATTCAAAAATCGTTACTGGGCAATTAACTTCATCTCAACGGGATGAAATAGAAGCAAAATTTGAAAGCCTAGAAAACGGCTCAGCGCTAGTAGATAACATTGCTGGACTAGGAACTTATCCTGCAATTGTCTCAGATCACAATAATTTGAAGGAGATATTCAATACAGCCTCACATGAGTGGTTGCATAATTACTGGCTATTTCATCCATTAGGAAGAAATATGTGGTCATCAGCTGAAATGTACACGATCAATGAAACTGCAGCAAATATTGCTGGAGATGAATTAGGGCTTAAATCATATGAATCATTGTTTGAAGAAATTGCAGAAACAACAAATATAAAATCAAAAAATAACGATTTTTTCTTTAAAACAATGAAGGAAACAAGAAAACGAACAGAAGAATTTTTAAAAGCTGGGAAAATTTCAGAAGCTGAAAACTATATGGAAAAGCAAAGAATATTAATTAATGCTGAGGGATACAATATCAGAAAAATAAATCAAGCATATTTTGCTTTTAGAGGAAAATATGGAGACTCTCCGGCATCAAATACCCCGATATATTCTCAATTAATTGAATTAAGAAAAAATTGCTTAGGTTTAGGGGACTTCATCAAAAAAATCAGTCAAATTTCTTCATACGAGCAGTTTAAAAAACAAATAAATGATTTATAGGGTCCCTGAATCAAATTCAAAAATTCCCTTAGAAATATTTAGTCTAAGTATTTCATTCGATCCTCCTGCTAATTTCATAGATCTAGTTTTTCTGAATATTGCTTCCAAATGATTCCCTACAATTAATGATTCTCCTCCAGACAATTGAATTGCAGTATCTACAACATTAAAAGCTGTCTCGGTACAAAATATTTTGGTAGCAGTAACTTCATTAATCACATTTTCATAGTTTTCCAAAAGGGCTGCTGTTCTATAAAGCATCGATCTAGCAGCATAAGTATTAATTCTTAAATCTGAATATTTCAACCGAATTCCTTCTCGATCAGATAAAGATCCACCTGATCTATGGGTTTTAAGTAAATTGGCAGTTAATTCATTTACGGTAAATATAGCTAAACCTACAGAAATTGCACTCATTTCCAATCTCTCTTGAAGAATATTTTGAGTGGCGGCTTGAACATTTTTCAACAATAAGTTTTGTGGAATCTTCACATTATCAAAAGTAACTTCCGAGTGTGTACTTCCATCTAAAGATTCAAAAGTTTGGTTCAAACTAATTCCTTCAGAATTAGAATCTACTATAGCTACAAGTCTAGAATTATCGGGCTTAAAATTCAAAACAACTAACATAAAGTCTGAGTCTGCAGCTCTAGAAACATAAGATTTCTTCCCATTAATTGTAACTTTAGAATCAATTAATTCACCTGTTGTAGGGTTCTTAAAGTCATTTTCTGTAAATGCAAAACTAGCTTTTTTATCTCCTTTCAACATTGGATCTAAATAATTGTTTTTAATCTCATCTGAGCAATTCATCAATGCTCCAGGATCCGGACCAATGATATTGGAGTGATCTAGAATGCCTGAAGATGCAACAGATTCTCTAGCTATTACCATTTCTAATGCAGTTGCAGGACCATCATGTAGCATGCTTTGATGAGAAATAGAATAGAATCCTTTTGCAAGAGATTTTGATCTCATCGCTTGAGAATTCAAATTAATATTTTCATTTAAAAAATGTTGAAATTTATCTCGAAACATTTTTAATTCTGGCGCTAAAAATTCAGTCATCAGAAACCTTTATCAATGTTTTTCCAAAATTTTCACCATTTAGCATTCCCAAAAATGTTTTTGGAGCATTCTCAATACCTGGAACAATAAATTCCTTGTACTTAAGTTTTCCTTCTTTAATCCATTTTGACATTCTGTCTAAACCTTCTTGATATCTATTAGAATATGAGTGGACTAGGAACCCTTGCATTTTTGACTGTGTTCTCACAAGTGCCCCTAAATTTCTTGGCCCCAACTCAAGTTGAGAATTATTATATTGTGAAATCTGACCACAAACTGAAATTCTAGCTCCTATTCTTAATCGGTCCATCACAGCATCAGTCAGTTCACCACCGACATTATCAAAATATATATCAATCCCATCAGGACAAAATTTATCTAAAGATTCTAAAATATTCTCTGTTTTGTAGTTAATACCATAGTCAAAACCTAATTCATCTAAAATAAAACTTATCTTTTCATCTGATCCTGCAGTACCTATTACTGTACATCCCATTATCTTTGCTATTTGTCCAACCACTTGGCCTACTGCACCAGATGCAGCAGAAACTACTACTATGTCACCAGGACGAGGTTCACAAACATCTAAAAACCCAAAATATGCAGTTAATCCCGGCATACCCAAAATTCCAATAGAGGTTTGAATTGGTCCTAAAGATTGGTCTATAGTTCTTAATTCAATACCTGAAGAAACAGCATATTTTTGCCATCCTATTCGCCCTTCAACAATGTCATTTTTGGAATACATTGGACTACGTGATTCAATTACTTTAGCCACCGCCCCTCCTACCATTGGAGAACCAATCTGAACTGGATCAGCATAAGATTTAGCATCATTCATCCTACCTCTCATATACGGATCAAGAGACAACCACATAGTCTTAAGCAATATTTCACCTTCTTTAATTGAAGGGATTTGAGAAACTTCTATTTCAAAATTTTTCTCAGTAGGCCAACCGTCAGGTCTATTTTTTAATAAAATTCTTACATTTTTTTCTTCAATCATATTTTCCTCTCTAAATTCAAATCATTCTAAGATATAATTTCAACTTAGCAAATTACCTTTATACAATAGGAGCTTATTTTTGCACTCCCTAGGTACACAATTAATCTTAGAATTAGAAAACTGCAACCAAAATATTCTTGATAACAAAGGTTTAATAGAAAATATTCTAACAAATGCAGTTAAAGAGTCTGGTGCAAAAATTATAGGGTCTACCTTTCACAAATTTATCCCAATTGGAGTCACTGGTGTCATTTCTATAGCAGAATCACATGTTTCAGTACACACTTGGCCTGAATTATCATATGCTTCTGTAGACATTTTTTCTTGTGGTGATAATTTTGACTTTCAAAATTGTGCAAAAAAAATTATTCAAGGATTAAAATCGACTAAAGTGTCTCAAATGAAAATAAATCGGGGAACAAACAATAATTTTTCAAATCTGGAAATATCATGAATTTACCAGATGGGGAATGGGTAATAGAGCCCATATCTAATGACTTAATTCAAGCTGAAAAAGTGTTATCAACACTTATAGAATACAAAACTGATTTTCAAGAAGTAAAGATTATAGAGGGTTCATGTTTTGGCAAATCATTAATTCTGGATGGTAAAACTCAATCAACAGAATTAGATGAGTATATATACCATGAATCTTTAGTTCATCCTGCTATGATATACCATGAGATTCCTAAAAATATTCTAATTGTTGGTGGTGGTGAAGGAGCAACTTTACGAGAAACTCTTAAACATAATTCCGTAGAATCTGTCATCATGGTAGATATTGATCAGGAATTAATAAATCTTTGTAAAAAATTCCTTCCCAATCATCATCAAGGATCGTTTGATGACCCTAGAGTAAAACTAATTATAGAGGATGCATTCCAGTTTATTAAAAATACAAAAGAAAAATTTGATGTGATAATTGTAGATGTTCCGGATCCTCTAGAATTTGGACCTGCCCACCATCTTTTTACATTAGAATTTTACAAAAAAATCAATATGATCCTAAATCATAATGGAGTTCTCTGCGTTCAAGCAGGTGCAACAGGCCCATCTTTCGCTAACCAATCATTTACTTCAGTATTAAACACAATGTCTAAAGTTTTCAATAATACTCAGGGATTTCATGCGTTTGTTCCATCATTCGGAACAACATGGGGATTCGGACTTTCAGTAAAATCAAATATATTTGATAAAAAACAAGAATCTGAGATTAACCAATTGATTAAAACCAGAAAAATTAATAACCTCAACTTCTACGACGGAGAGACACATGTGGGTTTATTTAATTTACCTAAATATCTCAGAAAAAGCTTACAAAAAGATTCACGAATAATCACTATATCCAATCCTTTATATGTAAATTTTGAAAGTTAATTTTCCAATGAATAACTCTTTCATCACATCACTGAATAATGAACAAAGGTTAGCAGTAGAAACTACCGAAGGACCAGTACTCGTAATTGCAGGACCAGGTAGTGGGAAAACTCGTGTAATTACCACTAGAGTATCTCATCTGATAAATAATGGAGTAAATCCATACAATATAGGAGTTCTAACATTTACAAATAAGGCCGCAAAAGAAATTAAAGAACGTTTAGAAAAAGAATTTCATTTAGACCCTCATAATCTAACTACTGGTACATTTCATTCTTTTTGTTCAAAAGTACTAAGGCAGCATGGATATTTAATTGGCATACCAAACAATTTTGTAATTTTCGATGATGGGGATCAAATAGACAGTATTAAAAGAAGCTTGATAGAACTAGATTTAGACCCCAAACAATTTTCACCTAGGATCTTGTTATCAATAATTTCAAATGCAAAAAGTGAATTAAAAAATCATGAAACTTTTCAACTCAACAAATCAAATTATTTTGACGAAAAAGTTGGAGAAGTATATGAAAGATATTCAGAAATTTTAGAAAACAGCTCCGCTTTGGATTTTGATGATCTTTTGATGAAGACTCATATGCTGTTTACATCTCACATTAAAATTTCTGAACAATATGACAACAGATTTGATTATTTCATGGTAGATGAATTTCAGGATACAAATATAGCTCAATATCAAATCACAAAACTCATTTGTCATAAAAAACAAAACTTATGCGTAGTAGGGGATCCAGACCAATCTATATATTCATGGCGTAATGCAGATATTAGAAATATATTAAGTTTTCAAAACGACTATCCAAAAACAAAAATAATTAGTTTAGAACAAAACTACAGATCTACTAAAACAATATTAAAAGCTGCGCAAAAAATAATAGAAAAAAACGATCAAAGAGTTGAAAAGAAATTATGGACCTCTAATGAACAAGGATCCAAAATTTCCATTTTAGAAGGATACGACCAAGAAGAAGAAGCTCAAATCACTTTATCAGAAATTAAAAACTTAACTCAATCAAAAAAGTATTCTCTTTCCGACATTGCAATAATGTACAGAGTTAATGCTCAATCTAGATCATTAGAAATGGCCTGCCAAAGAAATTCTATTCCATATCAATTAATTGGCGGCATCAAGTTTTATCACAGAAAAGAGATTAAAGATTTAATTGCTTATTTAAGGGTCATTTTAAATCCTCATGATGACATCAGTATAGCTAGAATCATTAATACTCCAACCAGGGGAATTGGGCAGAAAAGTTTAAATGAAATCAGTAGAATTGCTCAATTAAACAATCAAACCATATTCACAACAATTCAAACTATTACCAATGGGTCTAGTTCTAATCAACCTCAAATAGGGAAAAGGGGAATAAGCTCTATAAAAAAATTTGAGGAAATGATTGGAAATTTAATTTCATTTTCTCAAAACACGAACCTACTAAATTTAATAGATGAAATCTTAGATTTAACTGGATATAAAACATCACTACTCAATGATGAACAAATGGAAGAACGAATCGAAAATATCGATGAATTCAAAACTTCTGCAAATGCCTATATTGATCTTCCTACTACAGAAGCTTTAAACGAATTTCTTGAAAGTATCAGCTTAGTTTCAGATACTGACAATTTTGATCAAGAAGAACAGGCATTAACTTTAATTACTCTCCACCAATCAAAGGGGCTAGAATTCCCTGTAGTATTCATGATTGGAATGGAAGAAAATCTGTTACCACACAGAAGAGCTATTGAATCTGGTGAGCCTCATGAATTAGAAGAGGAAAGGAGACTCTGTTACGTAGGAATGACCCGAGCAAAAGAAAAATTATTCATGTTGAAATGCTTTAGAAGGGCATTTCAAGGATCATATGAACCAAGTCTCCCATCGCGGTTTTTGGCTGACCTGCCCAAAGAACATATTATTTTCGGAAAAGATCCCAACTTAAACATTTCTTCACAAATTCAACCTATTAGAAAAAATAAAACAAAAATCTCTAACGACACTCAACATTTAGATAATAATTCAACCACCTCAAATATCAGTTATTCACCAGGAGATAAAGTGATTCATAAAACCTTTGGTGAAGGGATAATAACCAGCTCAAAACAAGTTTCTAATGATTACGAAATAACCGTTGCATTTAAAAACTCTGGAGGAATCAAAAAACTGTTAGCTAGTCTAGCAAATCTATCTAAAGTATAAATTCTTGACACAGAGGTAATGAGTTCATAAACTTCTCGAATTAAATAAATCAATAGAGGAATTCAATGGCAGAATCAGAATCAGTAATAACCCAAGAAATGAAAGATGCTATTGGAGTTGAATCAAAGCCAACAGTATATTCGATTGAAAAAAATGCTGTAATGCGTTTTGCACAAGCTATAGGTGACACTAATCCTATTTTCACAAATGAAGATGAAGCTAGTAAAACTCCTTACAAAGGCATGATTGCTCCACCAACTTTCTTAAGATCTATGCAACATGTATCAACCGGAGAAGATGAAGGAAGGATTAAGTCTCCATACCCTGCAAATGTAGACGGGGGAAGTGAATGGGAGTATTTTGAACCAATCAGAGTAGGAGACACAATAACGTCTACTACATATTTAGCAGACGTTCACGAACGCCAAGGCGGTAAATTTGGAAACATGCTAATAATGATTAGAGAAACCAAGTATATCAATCAAAATAACAAAACTGTAGCTTTGCAAAGGACCACTGGAATCAGCTACCAACCACAAGATTAAGGAGAAATTTATGAACCAAACATATTTTGAAGATGTTGAAGTTGGATCTGATGTACCAACTCTACGCAAAGATCCTACTCCTCAACAATTAGTGAAATATGCGGGTGCATCAGGAGACTTTTATCAAATTCACTACGATGTAGAATATGCTAACAACAACGGATTACCAGGAATCATTCTTCATGGTGCATTAAAAAATGCTTTTCTTGGTCAATTAATGACTGATTATATTGGACATCACGGATCTCTAAAAAAATTATCTTGCCAATACAGAGGCATGGATGTGCCAGGTACTCCTGTTTTTGCAAAAGGTACAGTAGTTAAGAAATACGTTGAAAACGGTGAGAATCTTGTAGAATGCGAGATTTGGCTAGAAAATCATGAGGGTCAAAAAACTACTCCGGGATATGCAATCGTTTCATTACCTGAAAAAAGCTAGAATTTATTGAAATAAAAAAGGGGCTGAAATCAGCCCCTTTTTTATTTTGTTTCAAACAATTTCTATTAAATCGAAAACCCATCTACCAAAGCATCAATTGATTTCATTTCTTTTACACCAATAGTCCTGTGAGATCTTTCATCAAATGTTTCTCTAGTGTCGTCTTTATAAATTAATCCCAAAGGGATGCCATCTGAATTCAACAGCTCTTGAGCAGCTAAAATATCTGTGGGATCGTGTCCTTCTGGAATATCATAAGCTAACGGAGCTATTCCTTTAGAGGGATTACCTTTTAAAGCTTCATAAGTATTGTTGTATTCGGTACATGGAGATTGAACATGAACAATAGCAAAACCTGGATGATTCATAGCATCATATACTAAAGCAGATAAATCCTTTACTTTACTAGACATGATAGAAGCAATAAATGAAACCCCAAAAGATAAATATGTCCGCAATGGATTAAGTTTGCCCTCAATTTTTCCATAAGGTGTAGAGGTTGTAATAGCTCCCAACTCACTAGTTGGTGAGCTCTGACCTTTTGTTAAACCATAGACACCGTTATCCATTACAACAGCAGTAATATTTAAGTTTCGCTGAGCCTGAGGACCAATGTGTTCCATCCCAATTCCTAGAAAATCTCCATCTCCTGCAACTGTAAGAACGTTAAGTTCAGGATTAGCCATTTTGATTCCAAATGCTAAAGGTAAAGACCTACCATGAATCCCATGAATGCCAAAAGGCTGTTCTTTCTCAAGCATATGAACCATATTGCCAGAACATCCTATTCCAGCTACAACAACAGTATTATTAATAGGTTGTTCTTTTTCAGTAACATGCTGTACTAAAGCACCCTCTATACCTCTACGAACTCCAAAATCACCACAACCGGGACACCATTTAAAATCATATTCAGGATTTTTTAAGGTCATATTTAAACTCCAACTTTAATCTGGTTACTAACTAGGTTTTTAATTTCACTTACTAAATGTCTAACTTTAAAAGGCAATCCTGTGTATTGAGTAATTGCTACAGCATTTATTCCTTCAGAACGTAATACTGATGCATATTGCCCCATATAGTTTAATTCTGGAACAATCACTAGATCTTTCTTTCTCAATGCATTTAGCATTTCTTCTGGCATAGGGTGAATGTACATAGTGTAATACCATCCCAAATCCATCCCTTCAGAAATTAATTGGTTATAAGCATCTAAAGCTGGACCTTTCGATCCTCCCCAAGGAACTACTGCAATGTTTGATGAAGAATTTTCCTCTTCAAAACTACCGTCATTTAGTAAGTTTAATTTACTAAATCTCCTTTCTGTCATTTGTATATGTCGAGAAGGTAAATGAGTAGTATCACCCATAGCATCATGTTCACTACCGTTAGCCACATAACTACCTGATTGACCAGGGATAGGCATAGGAGATAACTCAAATCCGTCATATCTCAAATAACCATTATTACCTTGGTAAATCTGTCTAGTCTCTCCCAAATCTTTAGAAAGATCAGGTTTAGGAATATTTTGATTTCTTTCAGATAAAGCCATTTCACTTAATAAAACTACAGGCCCTTGATATCTTTCAGCCCAGTTAACAGCCATTAAACCTGCATAAAAACATTCTTCTACGGTTCCTGGGGCTATTACGGGAATCTTTAAGTCACCATGACCCGGATAAAGAGCAGTTAACAAATCAGATTGTTCCGTTTTTGTTGGTAATCCAGTTGAAGGGCCGCCTCTTTGCACATTTACAACAACGCAAGGAATTTCAGCCATCCATGCTAAACCTATTCCCTCTCCCATCAATGAAAATCCAGGACCTGCAGTACTAGTCATAGCTTTTCTACCTGCATATCCCGCACCTACAAGGCTAGTAATAGATTCTATTTCTGAAGAAGACTGGTAAACAAACTTTCCTTCTCCAACCAAATTAGCTTCCATCCACAATAAAATTGGAGTAGCAGGTGATATGGGGTATCCAATAAACACTTCTAATCCAGCTGCTACAGATCCCAAACTAATCGCTTGATTTCCATTAACTAAAATTTGATCACCTTCAGGTTTTATAGCATCTGCCAATTCACCTAAATTAAAGCCACTAGTTTTAGCTTCTACAGAACCAAGACCTAATGCCATATTATTTGAATCAATGATTTGCTGATCACTTGGACGACCTCTAGTATATTTTGCACGATTAAATTCTTCCAAAATATCAATAGGAAGATCTACTAATTCAGCTAATGCACCCATCACAACAAAGTTTGCTGCTCTATTGTTACCTGTCTGTTTAGCCAATTCAGCAAAATCCATCCCAAGTGCTTTTTCAGAATTTTCTACAGAAAAATCACCGGAGTTGTATACGATTACTCCATCCTCTCCAACATCATCTTTATGAGTGTTGTAAGCTTCTTCATTAAAAGCCACCAACACATCTAGATCATCACCAGAACTTAATACTGTACTAGTAGAAATTCTTGTTTGAGTCCAAGTAGGTCCTCCACGAATTTGAGAAGGAAAAGTAGAAAATGTCTGAACATAGTAACCGGATTGTGCCATTGCTTGCGCTAGCCCTTCAGCAGATGTTACGACACCTTGGCCACCTTCACCTGCAAACCTAACAACAAAGTCTTGCTTCTTCAAAATCAACTCCCTTGTATCTGATAACAGATAATTAATATTACAATTTCAACCTCAGGAATTTCACCCAAAGCATTTACAGTAGAGTATATATCCACGAAATCAATCGTGACACCCTATTAATATATTTTCGTGGGGCAATTTTACCTCACAAATTCATTTATCGGAACAGAATATACCAACCCTCTTTTTTAGATGTCAATTACTAAATTAATCGGAAGTAATCGCATAGAAACAAAATGGACCCATTATGAAGTAAATCAAATCAAAAATTATTACTAAATTTAGCCAATTCATACTATCGGAAATTGGTAAGTTAAGTAACAAATTAGAAGTAATACTCACGGCACATAAAATAATAGGAATTACTACAGGTAAAAACAAAACAGGTAACAATATTTCTTGAGCTCTAGAGTTAACTGAAATTACAGA
>Ga0111541_10000748_pt1 | contig 10673 bp, 5 predicted proteins | sample Knorr_S7_td_DCM__FD_83039 | JGI IMG/M metagenome (GOLD analysis project Ga0111541, IMG submission 83039) | Marine microbial communities from Southern Atlantic Ocean transect - Knorr_S7_td_DCM_ad_131m_LV_B (version 2) (version 2) | ecosystem: Environmental > Aquatic > Marine > Oceanic | place...
TCAGTTCCAGTATCAATTACTTCTACTTTACTATTGGATTCAAAAATATTATCTGTAGCAGTAGTACCACTATTATCATCTACCCATGACATAACTCCAGCCATAGTTGATGATAGAATCTGTCCATCATCAGTTGGATATGCTGTTGGTAAACTATAAGTCTCAGTACCTCCAGTAGTTGCAGCATTAAAGAAACTTACACTACCAGTACCATCACCACTATCTAAAGTTACTTTTGCCCCTTCTCCAGATAAACCACCACCATTGACTGTAAAATGACCGCCCATCCCATGAGCAGCCTCATCAAATTTAAACTTTTCTTCACCATCAATTGTGATTATAACTCTTCCATCAGTTCCAGTATCAATTACTTCGACCTTACTATCACCTTCTTCTATCTTATCTGTAACACCACTACTGGGTTCATTAGTAAATTCAAGGGCAGTTCCAGCAGCATTAACCTTTAACCACTTATCAGCAGTATAAGAACCTGGAGTATCAGTTAAACCAGTAAATGTAGTTGAACCAGAACTACTAGAACTACTGCTTCCACTAAGATTACGGAACGCACTGTACTGTTCTGGTATAGGTTCCATAGTACAATATGCCTGACCATCAGTTGGTATAAACATACCAACACTGAAATAATATTCACCAGTTCCAGTATCTCTTATAAAAATTGATGGGGTTGACGTAGGATCAACGACACTAAGTGCATGTGTAGGATGATTATGTGCATGTAACCAGAGTGCATAACCCTCTTCATATGATTCACTGTACTCTTTGATCCACATCTTCTTACGTGGCATGTCAATGACGATATGAAAAGTGTCTATACCACCATAGGTACCTGGAGTTTGTGGATCCCACTCTGTTCCAAGACCTGTTGATGGCCAATCCCAACCTGGAAGACTCGTATTACCTTGGGAATCTCCCTCTAACCAGAAACTAGCACCAGCAGATGCATCTTGGGTTTGACTATAAGCTTTCCATCTTTGACCACTGGGTAATTTTCCTGATATCTTACGTTGTCCATCTGCAGTGTTATTACCATCAATTCCTGTAGATTGCTTATCAGCCAGATACCATCCTTTATAACTGTTAGTACCACTAGAAAAATATTCAAGTTTAAATTCATATACATCATTATTATTTAATTTTTCAAACTTAACATCTACATGACGATCACTAGCAGGATTATTAGCAAAATCAACACGGGTTGCTGTACCATTAAATGAAGATCCAGTAGTAGTTTCTGATTGATCAAATACTGGTACTTGTACAGAATTTGCACCACCTGATCCACCGCCTCCACCAGCATCAACCCACTGAGAACTATCAACATCTTCATAATATATTTTTAACTCACCATTATTAGAATCCCACCAAAGATCACCATCATTGGGTGAAGTTGGAGGAGTATCATCAGTAACTACATTAGCACCACCATGACTACCAGAAGCATTAACCCACTGAGAACTATCTGCATCTTGATAATATACATTTAAGACACCAGCAACAGAATCCCACCAAAGATCTCCATCAGAAGGGTTACTTGGAGGAGTGTCGTCAGTAGTTACTGATACACCACCGCCACCACTAATACTACTAATAAGTTGCCAAGTATTATCCCCTCTTAAAAATGTTGTTGCATCTTTTGTTCCTGTAGCAGATAATTCAGTAGTACCAATAGTATCGGCATCAATATTCCAATTTGCACCTGAAGATGATACTGTTATATCTCCATAATCTCCATCAGATACACTACCACTACCAGCAGTAATAGTTGCCCAAGTATTATCTCCTCTTAAATATGTTGTATTACTTTTCGTACCAGTTGCAGATAAATGGTCAAGATCTACAGCACCACTTGCTATTTCTGCTGAATCAACAGCATCATCATCAATACTCCAAGTAGCACCTGAAGCTGATACGGTTATGTCTCCTTTATCTCCATCAGATATACCACCACCAGATTGAGCAACCCATGACATAACACCAGAGGTATCTGATGCTAAAACATATCCACTAGAAGTTGGATACGCTAATGGTAATTCATAAGCATTAGTTCCACTTGTTGTCCTTTTATTAACAAAAGATATGTTTCCAACTCCACCACCTCCACCAATATCAATTATTCCACCATTACCAGAAGTAGTATTACCATCAACATGAAGCGTAGGATTACCATTTGGTATTGTCCAAGAACCAGCAAGTTTATTATCTAAAGTAACGGCTACTAAAGTACTACCAACAGTATCAGTTACTTCTACTTTACTATCACCTTCTTCTATCTTATCTGTAGCACCACCTCCACCACTAATACTACTAATAAGTTGCCAAGTATTATCCCCTCTTAAAAATGTTGTAGCGTCTTTTGTTCCCGTTGCAGATAATTCGGTAGTACCAACAGTACCAGCATCAATATTCCAAGTAGCACCAGAAGCTGATACAGTTATATCACCTTTATCTCCATCAGTTACTCCACCACCAGAAGGAGCAGAAACTAATTCAATACCAGTTCCTGCAGCATTTACCTTAACCCATTTATCAGCAGTATAAGAACCTGGAGTATCAGTTAAACCAGTAAATGTAGTTGCACCAGATTGTATAGTTGTTTGTAAATTCCAAGTAGTTCCATCATAAATCCAAGTCAAACCATTTTCAGTATGACTTGCGTTGGTACTTGGACTATTTGGAAAATTTATTGCCACCTATTTTTAACCTCTTAATGTGAAAGTATTTATTTTGTTATCCATTTTCTGGTATCACCACAAAATTATATTTTGGATTAGAAAACCAACTAGTTGCTGTTGGTGGATTCCAGTTAACAGAATGACCATCACCTAACATAAATTCAACTGGAAATGGTTCTCCTTCATTTTGTTTTGCAAATCCATGTGGAAATGCTGCGGACCCCCCATTAGCTACATATTTACCAACATTAGTGGTTTCATATAGAGTCCATTGTACCCCATTATTACCTGAACCACCAATTCTAAATGTTCCAGCTGCACTACTACCATCGCTATAGCCAGCACTTAAAAGATAAACTATAAATCTAACATTTCCACCAGTATTATTGGTGTAACTAAAACTACCACCATTAGGTATTGTTCCTGTTAAGACTGTTGCTGCCATAATATTCTAATTCCTGTTTACTATTTAGAGGGGCATATCCCAATTAGATCTAAACATACCAGTGCCAGAAGAACTTCCTCCACCAGCAGCATCAACCCACTGAGAACTATCAACATCTTGATAATATATTTTTAACTCACCTGTATCCGAATCCCACCATAAATCACCGTCAGAAGGGTTACTTGGAGGATTATCATCAGTAGTTACTGATGTACCACCACCGCCACTTCCTGTACCTCTACCACTGGCATTAACCCACTGAGAACTATCAGCATCCTGATAGTATACATTTAAAATACCATCAACGGAATTCCACCAAAGATCACCATCAGAAGGATTACTTGGAGGAACATCATCAGTAGTTACTAATGCTCCACCTCCTGGTGGACCTGGAGGTCCAGGAGTAGTTGAATCAGCACCAGGAGGACCAGGTGGACCTTCTACAGTTGAATCAGCACCAGGAGGACCAGGTGGACCTTCTGCACCACCGCCACTAGCATCAACCCACTGAGAACTATCAACGTCTTCGTAATATACCTTTAACTCACCATTGACAGAATCCCACCAAAGATCACCGTCAGAAGGATTACTTGGAGGAACATCATCAGTAACTACACTAAGACCACTACCTCCACTACCACCTGTACCTCTACCACTGGCATTAACCCATTGTGAACTATCAGCATCTTCATAATATACATTTAAAATACCATTGACAGAATCCCACCAAAGATCGCCATCAGAAGGATTGCTTGGTGGAACATCATCAGTAGTTACAGTAGCACCAGTAGGAGCATCTGTCCATTCAAGAGCATCTCCATTAGAATTTACCTTTAACCACTTATTAGCAGTAAATGAATTTGGTGTATCAGTAAGTCCAAGAAATGTTGTTGAACCACCAGGACTGCCTCCACCACCAATACCACTAATAGGTTGCCAAGTATTATCTCCTCTCAAAAATGTTGTAGCGTCTGCTGTACCTGTTGCAGATAATTCAGTAGTACCAACAGTATCGGCATCAATATTCCAATTCTCAGAATTTGTACCAGCATTTGATACGGTTATATCTCCTTTATCTCCATCAGTTACTCCACCACCAGAAGCATTAATTGTATTACCAGTGATTGATAAATTTGTACCAAGAGTTAAATATGTTAATTTTGATTCAGAATCATCCCAAAAAACTATATTATCCGCATTTGCATCATCAGCACTAAGTTCTCCATCATTAGATAATGATAAAATATCTTGAAGATTTATATTTAAAGAAATACCGCTACCAGAAGCAGATCCTGAAGTTGCTGAAGTATCATACCATAAATCACCATCACAAACAGTCCAACTACCACCAGGAGCAGTTGTTGGATCTTCCTCTTGAGAAAATCTATTTCCGTAAGCATTACTTGTAGATCCAATACCAATAGTATCATTATTAACTACAAATACTGGACTTTCACAACTCCTCTCTACACCAGGAGTTCTGTATTGCTTTACACTATCAATGGTTCCACCACCAGGTCCAGGAGGACCAGGAGGACCAGGATTACCATCACCACCACCAGAACCTGGAGGTCCAGGAGGTCCAGGAGGACCACCTGGAGGACCAGGAGGACCAGGAGGACCATCTTCACCTGGACTTCCATCACCACCACCAGAACCTGGAGGTCCAGGAGGTCCAGGAGGACCACCACCTGGTCCAGGAGAACCTGGAGGACCTGGAGGACCAACTCCACCACCAGCAATTACTGTTACCCATTGACTACTATCACCATCATCATAGTAAATACACAAATCACCATGATCATTTTCCCACCACAATTCACCATGATTTGGATCTAATGGAGGATCTTCTCCTATAGTAACAGGAATAACTGTTACAGTTGCAGCAATACCTGGATGACCAGAAGGATGTTGAACATCTACTTGAGCCGTTACTGCTGCACCTACAAAATTAAGTTGGGTTATACTACTTGCAGCACTAACAAGAATACCTTCATCATATACACTAATAGCACCTGGAATTACTCCACCACCAACAGGAACCCAATATCTTTTACCCTCAAAACCAGGAACAGAAACCAACTGATACTGTTGTCCAGAAGGAACAGGAGGGCTAGTTATAGGATCGGCAAGATTAGGCTCTGCCTGTTCTAATCCAAGATACCTATACCTATCGTCCTTTAATTGATCTTGGGGGGTTCGTTTAGCCCTACCGCTAATATACTTCTTAGACATTACTGTTTTCTAAGACACTCGCAGTTAATTCCATTTCCAGAGGAGCAACAAATCCACCAGCACGACTCTGACCAACATTAACCCTTATACTACTATTAGTAGCAACAACGGCAATTGTTAATTCATTAGTAGATGTTGATGATGATCCAGCAGGATCAGTATCTCGTGGATAAGAATGTTCCGTATAATAATCATCCATAGAGCATCTAAAGAATACTGAATTATCCACTATCTTAATTTTATCACCATTAGATAAACTATTAGCACCTATAGTCAATACCAATTCTCCAGGTGCTAAAGTAATACCCTCCATAGTTTTTGCAATATTATCTCCATTATACAATGCATGAGTAACATTAAATTTAGACCCAGAAGAACCACCACTTATAACTTCAACTGCTTCAAAATTTGCTCTTGAGAATCTATGTAAAGCAGAATTATAAGTATGAGGATTACCACTTGCTCCTCCAACAGTCATTGAAAATGTTCTTGATATACCAACATTATCAACTATACTATCAACAGTATAAGATTGTTGAGGGTCTGGAAAAACATTAGTTGTAATTCCAGAATATGATGAGCAAGTAAAATACAATCCACCTAAAGTAACTTCATTTCCAGCAATAAATCCATGATTTTCTTTACACATTACAGTAGCAATTCCTGTTGGTTCATCATAATCAACACCAGTAACTATACCAACATTCTGTTGAGTACCTTTAATATAAACCCTATCAAGAACTATAGGAGTTTTTTCTAAAACTATTCTACCATCTACTAATATTAAAGCATCATTAGGTGGTATTTCTGCATCTTGTATAATTCTTACATCTCTTGTATTACCAGTACTTCTTGATTCTCTTCTTTGAAAAAATGTAACTTTTGGGTAAGTTATGCCAACACCAACATTTGCAACTTGAGCATATAACAACAAAGATGTACTACCAGTTGGAACCTCATATATTTTTTGCAATCCAGGAGAAACTGGAACAGCAATATTAATAAACTTATTTACGGGTGCTATTGCCATCTTATCTCAACGCTAAAATTAACGGGGTCATTTGTGCTTGTATTGCTCTATTAAAGTCTCTTCCTCTAATAGTAGAAGTTGTCTGGTCAATAGTTAGACCATCACCAATTCTAAAATTACCTTTCTGATCGGTACTTGTGAATGGGCATTGTCCACCGTTTATAGCAACAACTTCATTCTCAGGTATTGGTTTTCCACCTTGGAAGGGGTTCGCAATATTTATATCCGTACCTGCACCAATATATTCAAAGGAATGTGAACTGGTTATAATTCTACTCAGTCTTACAAATTCCATCTTACTTGTAGACTTAACCTTATAAGGTATAAACTCATTAAAAGTTACTGTAGATAATCCAGTAACTGAAGAAACTGTGGTTGCTTCATCAATAGTATATAAAATTGGATCCATATCTGCTGTTAATTGTGCAGATCCATTTCCAGAAATATTCAAAACAACATTTTGGGTTGGTAAGAAATTCCTACCACTAGCAATAATATCAACAGAAGTAATAGTTCCAGCAGCACTTACATTAGGAGAAAACTCAGCAAAAATTGATTCTGGACCTTCTGGAAGAGTAGCAGTAACAAGAGGAGGTGCAGATGCAGCATAATCACCAGGATTACCACCATTAACAACAGTAACACCTCTTATAAATTGTAAAGGTTTGGTAATTGATGCAGTAGATGGACTATCTGGATAATCATTCATATCTAAATGGAAATAAGCACCTTGTCCATCAAATGGAGTTCTAAATTGTCTGGGTGTATTAAAATCTCTAACTTGATTTAATACCACTATATCAGATTCACCGTTTATATCAGCATTTAAATTACCATCAAATTCAACAACACTAGTACCGTCAGAAACTAATCCATAAGTACCAAATGAAGAGTTTGAGTTTGTTAAGTCACATTGCCCACCAGATGTACAACCAATACCTATTTGATTTCCAATCGTAAAAATAGAAACTAATTGGGCATATCCATTATTAGAAATAGAAACACCAATACCTGCTTCATTATATTGTGTAAATGAGTCACAAACCATACTCTTTAAATCTTGTCCAAGATCATTAGTTCCAGTAAATGAAGCATCAACATGATGACCATTGATCCTCATACCAATACTCTTACTCATAAAATTAGTACAGTTTCTAATATATGGAGATCTCCATCTACCACTTGGTCCTTCATTTGCAGGACCAACATCAAGAAAACCACTTACAGCTGCAGGTGAAACTCCAGCACTAATATACGCTTGTGTTGGTGGGAAAGCAACTGCAGCACAATCCGTATTATCTTGTGATACTGATGTACCAGAGAAATTTAGATTTTCAATCAAACATCCTCTTCTAACATGGAATACATCCCAATTAGGATTATTAGGTATAATTGTTACAAGTCTAATATCTTCTCCCTTTACAGTAACATCTGTTCTTAATCCAATCGGATTATCTTCATAATATACACCAGAACGAACTTTAATTGTATCTCCTGGTTGTGCTTTTTCTGCTGCTTTACCAATAGTTCTTAAGGCATCACCCTCTAATAGCCCCTCATTATCATCATCACCATCCAATGTAACAAAGATAATATTTTCAGTTTCAACACCAGATGGTCTCCAAGATACACCAACACCAATAGAAGTTAATCTCCAATCCTTTCTTGGATTAGACGCATCGTTAGGATCTGGTATTAAATTATTATAATCAATTAAAGAACTTTCTAATTCTAAAGTACCAATAAGTTTTGTATTCTGTCCAACATTTAAGTTCTTCTCAATTCCAACACCACCTTCAACTATTAAAGCACCAAGATCCTTAGTTGGAGATTGTGTAGTACCATGAATATGAAGATCACCACCAATATTAACGTCTTTCTCAATACCAACACCACCATCAACTACAAGAGCACCAATGTCTTTAGTTGTGGATTGTGTTGGTGATTCAATTTTAGTATCTCCACCAACAAATAATCTCTTTGCTATTCCAACACCACCATCAATTTGAACGGAAGCAGGAGCAGTAGGACTTGTAGAATCTGTAAGATCATTAAATGTTGCTATTCCATCTACATCTAATGTATTATTAAGAGTTGTAGCACCATCTACGTCTAATGTAGAATTAAATGTAACAGCACCATCAGTATTCAATGTAGTGTCAAAATCAACAGCACCTGTTGCATGAACTGTGCCAGAAATATCTAAATCAGTACTTGGATTATCATTTTTAATACCAACCTTAGTCATCCTATAGATTGGTGCATCATTAGCAGATCCTACATGACCCCACAAATCTTGAGTTTGTATTCTTGCAATTTGTGTTGGATTTTCTGGATCAGGGATAGGAAGTACTGTATCAGTTCCTAATCCAAGACTATTAACCTGTCTAAAATTAATAGTCGAGAATAACTGAGAAGTACCATTAATAGGTAAATAAACACTCTCATCCTGTACATATATTCCATCAAGATTTACAGGAGATGCATTTACCCACCTAATTCCATTAGAATCTCGATTTAAATACCATCCATTTGCACCTGGAGAATCTGCAGAGTCAATAATATTTTTATCAATCTTTACAGATCCTTCAATATCAAGTTTAATCGGACCTTCTTGCGAAGCATTGTATCCAGGTATATTACCAGGATTTGTACTTCCAATACCAACTATACCAGTATCAGTAACAACAAAAGAGTCATCCCATTTTCCAACTTGGAATCTTTGATACGGTTGAGTAGTTCCTATACCTACCGAAGATACTCCAGTTACTGGATCAGAAGCAACAATAAACGATTTTTCTCTATATCCAACTTGAAATCTTCCATCAGGTACTGTAGTTGCTATTCCGACTCTACACGGGTTAACAGTAACAGTTAAACATTCATTACCTACTTGGAATATTCCATCAGGTTGAGTAGTACCTATACCTGTAGAACCACCTTCAGTAACAACAAAAGATTTATCTCCTACTTGGAATTTTGTATCTGGTTGGGTAGTACCTATACCTACTCTATTACCATATTCACCATCAGCTATCTCACCTTTTGATATAACTGTTAATACAGTACCACCAACACCTACATGAAGTCTGTGTCTTACTGTCAAATAATCGGTATCAATAAGATTTTCAACTCTTAAATCACCACCAATAGTAATATTCTTTTCTACGTCAAGATTTATAAATGTCCCATCACCACCTGTTCCTGTACCTCCAGAAGCAGTTCCTTCTAAATCAGCATATAATTTTCCATAAACATGAACATCATTATAAAATTCGGCAACATTACCTACCTTAAAATTATCCAGTCCCCCAAAATTCTCTTCCTGAGTCATTATAGAAGTCCTCCAAGTTTATCCTCAAGACTGGAAGCAGCACTCTCAATAGATGCAGCATTAATACCAGAATTTGCTGCCATTTTCTCCATACTACTTGCCATATCTTTAAATGGACTTTTAAAAGAACCACCAGTAAATGATTTTGCAATCTCAGGTGTTCCAACCTCAGTACCACTAAAGACCAATCCACCAAAAGTTACATCACGAGGAGCAAGATTACCAGCCATAGCAGTGGTATTTAAAACAGGTGTATCCAATTCAATTTCATTCGATGCTTTTAAAGTCATCTTTTTTCCAGCATCTATTTTAATATCTTCATCAGCATCAATTGTAATATTTTTACCAGTTATTTTAACTTGACCATTTGCCATTGCAGTTATCGTAACATCCCCATTCTTACCAATAATATTAATACAACATTCACCATCTTTTGCTTTAGCACCACCAACAATATCAATACACTGATCATTGTATATGTGATACAATCCACCATTAGTCATTCCAAGAGAACTAGTGTTATTATCAGCACCAGAACCAAAAAGGTCATAGACTGTAGATCCATTCAAACCCATCTGAGGATTTCCAGTATCAATCCTAAATCCAGGTCCGAAATTAACATACTCTCGGTTTTGCCAATTTTGATCTGGTCTTTCTGCCATATTACAATATCTTAGTATTAAGTATTTATCTTAGCTCACACAATCAATAACTTGCTTTATTTCACCCTGATAAGTATCTCTTCTCCTAAGAGTTGGTTTTAATATAGCACCTCTACCAGTTTTAGTAGAAATAATAAGTTCTGGAAGATTTTCAACCCGTTTAATATTAGTTGTTGATGAATCTGGTGGAATTACATTTATTATTCTACCATTATCGTCAATATAAGTTGTATATTCATTTCCATCATTATCAGTAACTTTATCATCAGGA
>Ga0111541_10000751_pt1 | contig 10669 bp, 9 predicted proteins | sample Knorr_S7_td_DCM__FD_83039 | JGI IMG/M metagenome (GOLD analysis project Ga0111541, IMG submission 83039) | Marine microbial communities from Southern Atlantic Ocean transect - Knorr_S7_td_DCM_ad_131m_LV_B (version 2) (version 2) | ecosystem: Environmental > Aquatic > Marine > Oceanic | place...
AAAATAGTGCTTTTCTTAAAGTCGCAAATTTAGAGAAAAATAATACTACTATTATGGTGGATCCGGTATTTTTAGAGCATCACATAGGACCAACTCACCCAGAAAGCCCCTCCAGGATCCAGCACATTGAGAGAGCATTAATAGAAAGTAATTTATTTGAAATTACTAAATCAGTTGGTTTAAAAAATGACATATATAAATGGATTGAGACTGTACATACTAAGAATCACATCAAATCTATTAGAGAATCTACACCAATAGCAAACAAAGTAGCAACTGCTGCTGTAAATGCAGCCCTCTCAGCAGTGGATTCAATTATGAACAATAATTCAACTAATGTATTTTGCGCTACAAGGCCACCAGGACACCATGCTCTGAATACAGGAAGAGAGGAGGGTTTTTGTTATTACAATCATGTTGCTATTGCAGCTAAGTATGCCCAAGAAAAATACAACTTAAAAAGAATTTTAATTATTGACTGGGATTATCACCATGGGAATTCAACGGAAGCAATTTTTTATACTGATCCAAGTGTTTTATTTTTTTCAACACATGATAAAAATGCATATCCAGGAACTGGCGATCCATTGAAAACGGGAAGTGGTGATGGAGAAGGTTACAATATAAATGTCCACTTACCTTGTGGAACTAGCGATAAAATAATAATTAAAAAATTTAATGAAATATTATTACCAAAAGCAAGAAAATTTAAGCCAGATCTAGTACTAATATCAGCTGGATTTGATAGTAGAAAGGATGATTTATTGGGATGCTTTAGTATTACTGATTCTGGTTTTATTGAACTTACAAAAATTGCTATGACTATAGCAAATGAATTTTGTAATAATCGCTTAGTTTCGGTTTTAGAAGGCGGTTATAATTTAGACGGTAATGCAAAAGCTGTTGTTGCTCATGTCTCCACGCTGAAGAATAATATGCATACTAGTTAATTTTTTGTAACTAACAGTAGGAAATCAGTTGTAATTATTGAGAATCTACATCTTTACTTGGTTTTGTGTAGACGGGAAATGGCATAATATTCTCATTCTCACCATCTCGATTTGAAATCTTTGCCGAACCTTGTTTTTCAACTTCATCAATTCTTATAATTGCATGCATTGGAATATAGGTTCTATCAACACCACTAAATTCATTTTTTAAATTTTCTTCACTTGGATCTACAACAACTGAAGATTTTTCCCCAAATAAGAGTTTTTCTATTTCAACGAAACCAAACATTGCGCTGTGATGAACGTTCTTAGCATATATTTCATAGACTTTTCCCTGATTGTGAAATATCACTTTGTATATTTTATCTTTTGACATTTTTATGCTGGACCTCGTTGTTAATAGTGCTCATGTGATTTAGATAAATAATATCATAATTAAATTAAATGACTATATTTGATAAGATAAGTTCCCTCCAGGTCCCAATGGCCAGCCCATATGCATCCAAAATAATAATAATACGAGCCAAACAATCAAGAAATATATTGTGTAGGGCAACATCATTGAAATAACTGTACCCAAACCAGAGCCCTTAAGGTATTTTTTGATTTCTATTAAAATAATAATCATATATGGATTCATCGGGGTAATCACATTTGTAACGGAGTCTCCAATTCTGTAACTTAGTTGTGTTAGTTCAGGACTTATTCCAATTTGCATGAGCATTGGTACAAATACAGGTGCAAAAAAAGCATATTTTGCTGAAGATGAGCCAATAAATATATTCACTATTGAAGCCATCAAAATAAAGCAACTCAGTAATAATGCATTTTCTATGTCTAGGTTTTTTAGGAATTCTCCTCCAGTAATAGCTAATAAGTGCCCTAAGCCTGAATAATTAAAGGCCGCAATAAACTGAGCAGCAAAAAACGCCAGAACAATATATGGACCTAGGGTTGATAGAACGTCGCCAAGGATTTTTGCTAGATCATTACTATTTTTTATTTTACCACTTAAAATACCGAATATTAGTCCAGGTATAAAAAAAATAATAAAAAGAAGTGGAACTGTTACCTCTACCCATCTATCAAAATTTTCTCCTTTACCAAATAATGGAGTATTTTCTGAAATTACTGATAAATAAAAAATTATCAATAAAAATATAAAAGCAAAGAAGGAAAAGAGTAGGGCTTTGTTATTATTTTTTTCAGACTTATTATTTTCTTTTATTTTTATAATAGGAGTATTTGCTATTAAAGGGGCAGCTATTTTTTCAGTCACATACCATCCTGTTAACGTCAAAACTATAGTTGAAGCAATCATAAACCACCAATTTGCAGTAACTGCAACAACATATGATGGCTCTATAATTTGTGCGCCTAGTTGTGTAAAGCCAGCAAGCAGTGGATCTAGAGCTGTAATAAATAAATTCGCACTGAATCCTGCAGAAACGCCTGCAAATGCAACTGCAATACCTAATAAAGGTGAGCGACCTGCAGTTAAATATAGAGAGGCTGCGAGTGGAATAAGCACCACATAACCGGCATCCAGTGCTATGGACGATAGAATACCTAAAAACATCACCATAGGAGTAAGAAGGCATTCATGAGTTCTAATAGTAATAAATTTTAACAATGCGGGTAAAAAACCAGTTTTTTCTGCAAGACCTATACCCAACATTCCAACCAATACAATACCTAGAGGAGGGAAGCTAATAAAGTTGTCTACCATGCTTGATAGAAACCACCAAATACCGTGTGAGGTTAATAAATTATTAATAATAACTTCACTACCAGCCGCACTGGTAGTTGTAACATCAAGCTCTGATATAATCATTGATAGAATAAACACCAAGATTGTTCCGAATATAAATAAAACTGAAGGATCCGGGAGTCTATTACCTAATTTTTGAATTGAATCTAGTAGTTTCATCTTTCGAGATTATATTTTAAAAACTTGTCAATACCCTCAGTGTATACAGCACCACTTGTTAGATAACCATCGTTATGTAATCCATAAATTTCAAGAAAATGTTTAGGTTCATTCGCAGCTTCAAATAATGCTCTACCAAATTTATATGGAACAATATCATCTTCTTTGCTATGTATTAAAAGAATTGGAATATCAATGTTTGGCACTCTTTCAATCGAGGGATAGTAGATATTTGCAAGTATAGTGATGGGTAAGTACGGATAATTATGTTTTCCCATGTCAATTATGGAGGTAAAGCTTGACTCAACAATCAATGCTAATGATTTATATTTTTTTGCTAACCAAATAGCAACAGCGCCACCTAGAGATCGACCAAAAATTATAATATCGTCTTCGCTTATATTTTTTTCATTCCTAAGAAAATAAAAAGCAGTTTCAGCATCAATATATGTTCCATTTTCTGTGGCAATTCCCGAACTGTCTCCATATCCTCTGTAATCTATTATAAAAACAGATAAGCCGAGTTGATGAAAAATATTAATACTATCTAGTCTGCTCGAAAGATTACCACCATTTCCATGCAAAAAGAGTAAAGTAGCTCTTGGGTTATTATGCGGAATAAACCATGATTTAATTTCTTCATTATCTTCTGTTGTTAATGTTATATCTTCATATATTAAATTATAATTTGAAGGAGTGTAATTAGAGCCTTTGGTAGGAACATAGACTAAGTTATTTTGATTGAAATAGACCATTAATGAAAATAAAATCCAGACTGTAATTAGTATAGTTAATATTGATTTTATTACTTTAAAATATTTTCTTTTCACTTTTAAATACTTGTTAGGTTACGATAACTATTTTTCCCATTGCATGACCGTCCTCGATGATTTCATGTGCCTGTGCAATATTTTCTATAGGTAGAATATTATCAACATGAATTTTTAATTTTCCTGAGTCAAATAACTCTGAGCATTTTTTTAGAATATTTGTTTGCTCAATTTGCTTAGCTTTTAAGTTATATAATTGGGGTGTAAGCATAACCTCAAAACTTAGTTTTAAATTTTTGAATCTTGCTAATGACCAATCAATATTACTGCTTGGTTGGAGAAGAGTGACAATTTGACCATAGTTTTTAGTTTTTAAAATTAAGTTTGATATTTCATCGCCGCCTACATTATCAAGCGAAATATCAACACCCTCATTATTTGATAATTCTAGTATATTTTTTTGAATTTCATTTTCATCTAGTTCTTTGTAATTATATATGTGATCAGCACCTAAGTTTGCAACGAAATTTTCTTTATCTCTATTGCTAATACTTGTAAAAACAATAGCACCTTTGCTTTTAGCTAGTTGTATGGCTAAGTGACCAACACCACCAGCACCAGCATTGATAAATATCTTTGAATCTTTTTCAAGTTTTGCATGAAAAAATAATGATTCCCATGCAGTAATTAAGGCTAGTGGGGCTGCAGCTGCTTCTTCAAAAGATAATGATTTAGGAATATGTGCAACAAATTTTTCACTAATTACTTTATATTCAGCATAATTACCCTGAATATTTTCAAAACCACCATGAAAAAAGAATACAGCATCACCTTTTTTGAAATTCTTTACCATCGACCCTGTTTTTTCAATAGTTCCTGCTCCATCACACCCTAAGATTGCAGGAAATTTTTTTATAGGATACAGGCCAGATCTTAGTTTTATATCAATTGGGTTAATACTTGCTGCTTTAATTTTAATTAATAAATCATCATCATTAACAATACTAGGTTTATTAATTTTATTTATTTTTAATACACTTGAGTCTCCAATAGATTGAATCGAGATGACTTTCATATTTTTTATTTATCAAGATAAGCTTCTGCATCTAATGCGGCCATACAGCCATTACCCGCAGATGTAATTGCCTGGCGATAAATATGATCCGATACATCTCCAGCTGCGAAAACACCGGGCACACTTGTCGATGTTGCAGCACCTTCAAGACCACTTTTTGTAATTATATATCCGTTTTTCATAGATAGCTGGCCTTCAAAAATTCCAGTATTGGGTTGATGACCAATTGCTATGAAGACTCCTTCAAGCATTAACTTTTTTGTTTCTTTATTTTTTGCATTTTTTATTTCTATTCCCGTTACTCCATCATTATTTCCAATTATTTCGTTTAGTGTGTGGTCCCATTGAATTTCTACATTTTTTTTTGTGAGCAATCTGTCTATTAGCATTTTTTCAGCACGAAATTTATCTCTCCTGTGCACTATTGTAACTTTCTTTGCAATATTGGATAGATATAAAGCTTCTTCGACGGCTGTATTACCTCCACCTATAACAGCGACATTAGAGTCGCGATAAAAAAAACCATCGCAAGTTGCACATGCTGATACGCCTTTACCTTTATATTTTTCTTCAGAAGGCAAGCCTAAATATTTAGCAGATGCGCCAGTTGCAATAATTAATGCATTACATGTGTATGTGCCTTCATCGCCAATAAGCTCAAGTTTTTTAGTAGATAAATTAGCTGTGTTTATATGGTCGCTAATAACTTCAGTGTCAAAACGCTGAACATGGCTAAGCATACGGTCCATTAAATCCTGTCCCTGTAAGCCTTGAACATCACCAGGCCAATTATCAACATCAGTTGTGGTTGTTAATTGTCCACCTGGTTGTATACCGCTTATTAATACAGGGGAAAGATTTGCGCGTGCAGCGTATAATGCAGCGGTATAGCCTGCTGGCCCTGAACCCAGTATTAGCAGTCTGATGTGACGATTTTTTGCCATAAACTATAACGATATCTTTAAAGTGTGGTATTTGTTGATAAATTTGAGACTGCGGTATGGTACGTTATAGCGCAATGATCGGCAAAGTATCTTCATAGAGGGAGATTTTTATGATTCGTAATGTTTTAATAAATTCTTTATAATCATATATTTATAATATTAATTTAATAAAAAGGATTAATGTGAAACAAGCATCACGTAAAACAAAAAGCATACAAACTATATCCGACGCTCTTATAAATAACATAAGAGAAGCGATGGTGGTTTTATCAATCATTTTTACTATTTTTCTTATAATTACGTTGTTTTCCTTTTCACCAGATGATCCTGCTTGGTCCTATTCGACTAGTAGTCAGAGTATTCAGAATAATGGCGGCACAATAGGCGCATTTATTTCGGATATTTTGTTGTCTTTTTTTGGCTATACAGGCTATCTCGTTCCACTAGTATTACTTTTTAGTGGATGGCGTTTATATCAAGCAAAATTTGATCAAAAAACTTTTGATTATTTTATTTTTTCAATACGTTCACTCGGCCTTTTTTTAGCGCTACTTGGAGGATGTGGAATTTCATGGATGTATCTCGACCCAAATTCTTTATTACCACACAGTATTAAAGGTGCGGGCGGGATAATTGGCCACACAATAGGACCTATAATTTTAAAACTAACTGGCTTGGATGGCAGCACACTCATTATGTTGGCGATGTTTATGATTGGGTTGACTTTATATACCGGATTGTCATGGCTATGGGTAATCGATTCAATAGGTAAATTTGTTTTAAATGCCACCGCGCATTTTCGTAATTATTTGTCTTCATTCAAAGATCATATAGAAGGACGACGGGCACGTAAAATAAGAGGTAATGTTTTAAAAGTTGATCAACAAATTAACGATGAACGTGAGCCGCCAAAAATTGAACCAATAATTTCTGAGATAGAACCTAGCATTAGATCTGAAATGGAAAAACAGGAAAATCTATTTGAACCAGCAATTGAAACAGTATTGCCATCATTAGATTTGCTTGATGAGCCAACGCCTTCAATAGGTCAATACTCTAAAGAGACGCTCGAAGCTATGTCTAGACAGGTCGAACTAAAATTGAAAGATTTTGGTGTAGAGGTGAAGGTAGTTGCAGTTCACCCTGGCCCAGTTATTACCAGATTCGAATTAGAACCTGCTCCTGGAATAAAAGGAAATCAAATCATAAATCTATCAAAAGATCTAGCACGTTCACTTGCTGTTGTTAGTGTAAGAATTGTTGATGTAATACCAGGTAAGTCATACATAGGGCTTGAAATTCCAAATGAAAATCGAGAATTAGTAACGCTTGGAGAAATTTTAAATACAAGTCAGTATGAATCAGTTAATTCACAACTAGCATTAGCTTTAGGAAAAAATATAAACGGTATTCCTGTCGTTACTGATTTAGATAAAATGCCGCATCTTTTAGTAGCAGGAACAACTGGTTCAGGAAAGTCAGTAGCATTAAATGCAATGATACTCAGCTTACTATATAAATCTACAGCATCAGAAGTTCGTATGATAATGATAGATCCTAAAATGCTTGAATTATCAGTCTACGAAGGCATACCTAATTTACTTTCCCCAGTTGTGACGGACATGAAAGAAGCTGCAAATGCATTAAGATGGTGTGTCGCTGAAATGGAAAAAAGATACAAGCTCATGTCATCACTAGGTGTGCGTAACTTGAGTGGATACAACAGAAAAATTATTGAGGCAAAGGATAAAGGTCAGCCTATAACAGATCCTATTCATATTCCTTCGGATGGTGAAGAAGCTAATTACTTAGAAAAGCTGCCATATATAGTTGTCGTTATTGATGAATTAGCAGACATGATGATGACTACAGGCAAAAAAGTAGAAGAATTAATCGCTCGCCTTGCACAAAAGGCAAGGGCAGCGGGTATTCATTTGATTTTAGCAACACAACGCCCATCTGTTGATGTAATAACTGGTCTTATAAAGGCAAACATTCCATGCCGCATAGCTTTCCAAGTTTCTGCTAAAGTGGACTCAAGAACAATTTTAGATCAAGTTGGTGCAGAACAGCTCTTGGGACATGGCGACATGCTATTTCTACCTCCAGGAAGCAGTAATCCAGAGCGTATTCATGGCGCGTTTGTTTCTGATGAAGAAGTGCATAAAGTTGTAAGTAATTTAAAATCACTAGGAAACCCAGAATATAATGATGATATTCTTCGTGGTCCTAGTGAAGGTGGAGCCGAGGCCATACCCGGAGTTGATTCACCAAGCGGTGAAAACGATCCTCTTTATGACGAGGCAGTGCAAATTGTTATTGAAACACGCAAATCATCTATTTCATATATTCAAAGACGGTTGCGAGTTGGTTATAACCGAGCAGCAAGAATTGTTGAAGAAATGGAAAAAAGTGGTTTAGTTGGTCCCCTTGAATCAAATGGGACTCGTGAAATATTGATTCCTTCTGCAAAAGACTAAAATGATCAAATCTAAACTGGCAACATTACTATTTCTATATGCAGCACTTATTTCTAATGCAAAAACTGAAAATACAATTAATTCATTAGAATCTTTTTTACAGGGCCTTAATTCTTTAGAGGTTGATTTTACACAAATACTCATGAATGAAAATGGTCGTGAACTTGAAAGAGCAAGCGGCGTATTATATCTGAAGAAACCTGGAAAATTTTATTGGAATTACCAACATCCATACTCGCAAAAAATCATTACTAATGGAAAGATACTTTGGATTTTTGATGAAGATTTAGAGCAAGTTACAATAAAAAATATCGATAATAGTATAAGTAAAACACCTGCAGGTATTATTTTAGCTGACGATTCTATTCAAGAACATTTTGTACAAACTAGTTTAGGTGTCATTGAGAATTTTGATTGGATAGAGCTGACTCCAAGATACATAGAAGCACAATATGATTATATTAAAATAGGATTTAATAAAAATAAGTTAGGCATGATGATTATTGCAGATAATCTTGGCCAAACAACTCGTATAGATTTTTCAAGCGTACAAAAAAATACTGCTTTATCTGCAAGTTTTTTTAATTTTGATATTCCAAAAAATATTGATATTTTTGATGAAAGAAAATAACAATCTAGTTGTTAATGGATAATAAATATTAATAGTAATCTTATGACGAATGATTATCGACCATTAGCTGATCGCATGCGGCCTAAATCGTTAAAAGAATATGTGGGTCAGATGCATATTTTAGGAAAAGACAAGCCGTTGCAAAATGCAATAGAACAAGGAAGTCTGCATTCAATGATTTTTTGGGGTCCTCCCGGAACTGGTAAAACTACTTTAGCGAAATTGATTTCAAATACATGTGATGCTAAATTTTTGACGCTTTCAGCAGTTCTTAGTGGTGTGAAGGATATACGCTCTGCTATTGATCAAGCAATTAACTATAGAGAAACCTGCAACAAAGACACAATATTATTTGTAGATGAAGCTCATAGATTTAATAAAACACAACAAGATGCTTTTTTACCATATGTCGAGAATGGAACAATCGTTTTTATTGGGGCAACAACAGAAAACCCATCTTTTGAAATGAATAACGCATTACTATCAAGACTAAGAGTGTATGTTTTAAAAAACCTGAATGTAGATAATATAAAAAGCATACTTACTCAAGCTATCGTAGATGAATCTAATGGTTTAGGAAAATTAAAGTTAGAAATTGATAACGAGACATTAATTAAATTAGCGAATGCATCTGACGGAGATGCTAGAAAAGCACTTAATTTGCTTGAAATTATTTCTGACCTTGCTAATAAAAAAATTACTAGCAAATTGATTGATGAAGTATTGAAAGATGGTTCTTTAAGACGTTTTGATAAAGGTGGAGAAGCATTTTATGATCAAATCTCCGCTTTACATAAGTCCGTTAGAGGCTCCGATCCAGATGCGTCATTATATTGGTTTGTTAGAATGATTGATGGGGGCTGCGATCCTTTTTATATTGCTCGTCGAGTAGTCAGAATAGCATCTGAGGATATTGGAAACGCAGATCCGAGAGGTATACGTTTAGCATTAGATGCTTGGGAGACACAAGAACGTTTGGGCTCACCAGAGGGTGAACTCGCAATAGCACAAGCAATCGTTTATCTTGCCTGTGCTCCAAAAAGTAATGCTGTTTATGCTGCTTTTAATCAGGCAATGAGCGATGCAAAAGAGTCTGGAAGTAAAGATGTGCCATTGCATTTACGCAATGCACCAACAAAATTAATGAAAGAACTCGATTATGGTCGTGATTATCGATACGCACACAATGAATTGGATGGATATGCTGCCGGTGAAAATTACTTTCCAGAAGACATGACTCCAAGAGAATACTATCATCCTGTTAATAGAGGTCTTGAGATTAAAATCGCTGAAAAACTAGCAATGCTGAGAGCTCGCGATAAGGAAACAAAGTTAAAATCATGATTGGAGTTATAGCAATTGTAATTGGTGGAGCTTTGGGCTCATTATGCAGATATTTTATGTCTATGAATATTTATCTATTGCTAGGAAAAAGTTTTCCGTATGGAACATTAGCTGTAAATATATTGGGATCAATTATAATAGGTAGTGTTTATATATTAGCGATGGAAAAAATCACTATTAGCGAAGAATTGCGTGCCGGAATAACAGTAGGATTTCTTGGTGCTTTTACAACGTTTTCAACATTTTCTATTGAAACAATGAACTTAATTGAATCTGGAGAAATAACAAAAGCTGGATTAAATATCATTCTTAGCGTGATACTCTGCATTGTAGGTTGTTGGCTAGGCATGAGTATCACACGACAATTATAATAGGACTGGATTAATGTTAGACCCTCAATTAATAAGAAATGATTTAGACAGAATCGCCAGTGTTCTTGAGGGACGCGGTATAAAAATTGATAAAGTTAAAATTCAAGACATAGAAAATCAACGAAAATCAATACAAATTGAAACCGAAAAACTGCAGGCACAGAGAAATCTTCT
>Ga0111541_10000754_pt1 | contig 10633 bp, 9 predicted proteins | sample Knorr_S7_td_DCM__FD_83039 | JGI IMG/M metagenome (GOLD analysis project Ga0111541, IMG submission 83039) | Marine microbial communities from Southern Atlantic Ocean transect - Knorr_S7_td_DCM_ad_131m_LV_B (version 2) (version 2) | ecosystem: Environmental > Aquatic > Marine > Oceanic | place...
CAAAATGAAAAGAAGAAAAGAAGAAAGAAAAATATTGATGGTTATATCAGATGGTGCGCCAGTAGATGATTCGACTTTATCTACAAATGCAAATGATTACCTAGAAAGTGATTTAAAGAATACTGTGAATTCAATTGAAAAGTTTTCATCTGTTGAATTATTAGCTATCGGAATTGGTCATGATGTTACCAGATACTATAATAGAGCCGTAAAAATAACCGATGTTCATGATTTAGGTGATGCCATGATAAATCAATTAACAGAACTTTTCTCCAATAAAAAAATTCTACACTAAAACAATTTACCTGAAAATTGTATTTCAGTAGGCATAGTTTTTTTCAAAAGTATTTTAAAAGGTATTAACATCAATAATGTTATCAATAGTTTTACAATAAAATCTCCTAGTGCCAATGAAATCCAGGGAACAGCTGTATTGTAAAAAGATATAGAAAAAAATAAGAAGGTATCTACCATTGATCCAATTAAAGAAGATGTCAATGGTGCTACAAACCATTTTCTTTTTCTCAAGATATCAAAAATACTAACATCTAATAATTGCGCAAATAAAAACGCAGTTCCGGATCCAATTGCAATTCTAATAGAAATTAAATCTTCAAAATTAGTTGAAAAATATAATGTAAGTAAAACTCCTGTTAGAAAACCTAAATAAACGATTCTTCTGGCAATAAATTTTCCGTATTTTCTGTTTGCAAGATCTGTTATTAAAAAAGTTATAGGATAAGTAAATGCTGCGTAAGTCAGTATGCTTTCCATTCCAAAATAATTTACCGGAAACTGAACTAAAAAATTTGATACAGCGACTAGGCTGGCCATTAGAAATGCCAATCCTAATATAAATTTAGAGATAAACATTTAGTTTTAAGCTTCTTTTAGCGCTATCTTGCTTCTGTATTTCTTTGCTTTTTTTGAAAGTCTAAATGCTTTTGCAGATTTAAGAAATTTATCAATTCCACCTTTAAAATCTACTGTTCTCAAGGCAGCGTTTGAAACTTTAAATGTGATATTTTTTTTTAAAATATCGCTTTTAAATTTTATTTTTTTAATGCTAGGGTTAAATTTTCTCTTTGTCTTATTATTAGCGTGGCTGACATTATGCCCTTTTAGTGGTCTTTTTCCTGTAAGCTCGCATTTTTTAGTCATAAAATATCCAATAGCTATATAATTCGTGACGAATATATAATCAAGTGAATATATGTATATTGACAACGTTTACATCAAAGAATAATAAATCTAATGGATTTTTTCCTTCCTGTCGCACAAGTTCAAGTAAGTATTTTGGTAATTTTACTCCTAAGTTTCATTGTTGGTTTTATATCCGGACTTTTTGGTATTGGCGGAGGTTTCTTAATGACACCAGTTTTAATATTCATGGGTATACCACCAGCATTTGCTGTAGCAAATGAAGCAAATAATATCCTAGGTACTTCTGTATCTGGTGCATTGCATCATTGGTTCAGGAAAACCTTGGACTACAAAATGGGTATAACCATAGTAATAGGTGGAATAATGGGAACTATAGTAGGAATGTTAATTTTTGCGTACCTTAAAGAAAAAGGAGTGATCAATGTAAGTATTACTTTAGCATACATTTACATGTTGGTTATTGTTGGCACATTAATGTTCGCCACTGGATACAAAGAGTTATTAGACATTAAAAAAAAAGTTGCTGTAAAGAGAAAGGTGCATGATCACTACTGGATCCATGGTTTACCTTTTCGAATGAAATTTCCTAAATCAAGACTTTATGAAAGTGCTATGGTTCCGATAATGTTGGGATTTATCGTTGGTATTTTTGCATCAATTATGGGGGTTGGTGGGGCATTTTTAATGGTACCTGCAATGATTTATATTATTGGGGTTCCTACTAAGCTTGTTCCAGGTACATCTTTGTTTGTAACAATTTTTATTACAGGATTAGTAGTGATTGTTCATGCGCTAAAATTTCAAACTATAGACTTTGTATTGGTTTCTATTTTGATATCAGGTTCAATTATCGGTCTACATTTTGGTTTAAAAGTATCTGAAAAATTGAATGCGTCTGAATATAAAACTTTACTAGCTATTTTGTTGTTAGCTGTAGGGGTTATTATGGGTATAGAAACTTTTGTACTTGATAAGGGCTCAAGTTTGTTTGCTATAGAAAGTGTAGGAAAAATAGATAATAAGTTAGCAGAAATTGTATTAGCTCTTTCAACAAATAATCCAATAGTTTATGGGCTTATATCGATAATAACAGTAGTAATTATTGGGATAACTTTTTCGTATGTAAGGGAATTAATTCGTTATATCAAATTTGATTTAGATAAAAAAAAATATAATTTCTTTAAATAGTCATTTTAAACTAGAACCTACAGCTTCTTGAATATTTTTAAATCCCTTATTTTTTAAAATCCGTATTAATTCATTTTTGATATCTTTTATAACTGTCGGACCTTTATAAATAAGTCCAGTATACAACTGTAAAGCAGATGCACCTGCAGAAATTTTTTCAAATGCTGACTCTCCAGAGTCTATTCCTCCAACACCAATAATTGGAATTTCTCCTTTAAGATTTTTATAAAATTTTTTAATAAACCGAGTTGATAGATCTTTCAGTGGTCTACCTGATAGTCCACCAACTTCTTCCTTTTTTTTATCTAATAAATTTTCTCTATTTTTATCTGTTGTGTTTGTTAAAATTACACCATCAATTTTATGTTCTAAAATTAATTTAGTTATGTTATCTACTGAAGAATTTTCTAAATCTGGCGACACTTTTAGCAAAAAAAACTTATTAAAATTACTTTTTTCCCTTACTTGATTAATTTTTAATAGTAGTTTGTCTAGAACTTCAATTTTATGAAAGTCTCTTAAACCGGGTGTATTTGGAGAAGAAATATTCACTGTGATATAATCACCTAAAGGAAAAAAAATCTCAGCACATTTTATAAAATCATTAATCATATCTTTTGAGTCCTTATTCGGACCTATATTGATTCCTAAAAGACTGTCGGGTGAATTATTTTCAATTCTTTTTCTTACTACTTCTGCTCCATCGTTATTAAATCCTAATCTATTTATTAAAGCTTGGTCCTTTGTTAATCGAAAAACTCTTGGTTTTTCATTACCATACTGCTGTTTAGGGGTAACGGTTCCGACTTCCACGAAGCCAAAGCCAAGTTTAAATATTTGATTATAAACTTCTGCGCTTTTGTCAAAACCAGCTGCTAAACCTATCGGGTTGCTTATTTCTTTTCCAAAAAGCTTGGTACTCAACATTTCCTCGTCGGTAACTGAAAATAGACTGCTTGGAAGAAAGTTATATTTTAAAGATTTTATCGCTAAATCGTGTGCTGTCTCAGGATCTAGATTAAATACAAAAGGTCTTAAAAAAGAAAACATTAAAATTACATTCTCAACTTTTTTTCCATTAAATCAATTGTCTCTTTAACGCCAAAAAAGCTAATAAAAAAACCCATTCTTGGACCATTTTCTTCTCCAAAACAAACTTCGTATATCAATTTAAACCAATCCCTCAAATTATCACTATAGCCATTTTCTTTACCGGCTGTATAAATCTTAGTTTGTATCTCTTCCGCTGGAGTATTTTGTGAAACATTTTTTAAAACACCAATAAGATTCTCTAAAGCTTTTTTTTCATTTTTATTTGGTTTCTTAAATCTTTTTTTTGGTTCAACTTCATCGATAAAATAATTAATTGCATAGTCAGTTAGTTCGTTTAAAATTTTATGGTCTTTTGGGTCTATTTCTTTATGGAATTTTTTAATAAATTTCCATAAAACATCTTTTGTTTTTGCGTTACTAGAGCCAACAATATTTAATAACATAGAAAACGGCATAACAATTTTTTCTTTGGGAGGGGAGCCTCTGTGTACATGCCAAACTGGATTTAAAAGTTGTTCGTTCGGTTTTTGCTTACTATATTTTTCAATTAGAGATAAATACTCGTCAACTGCTTTTGGAACAACGTCTGGATAAAGTTTTTTTGCTCTCTTTGGGTTTTGATACATATAAAGTGATAAACTTTCTGGTGATGCATATCTTAACCATTTCTCTATGGTTATCCCATTACCTTTTGATTTAGAAATCTTTTCACCTTTTTCATCTAAAAATAGTTCGTAAGCAAACCCATTGGGAGACTTTTTGCCCATAGCTTCACATATCTTGCTAGACAATATAGCGCTTTCAATCAAATCTTTTCCGTACATTTCAAAATCTACATCAAACGTAAACCAACGCATAGCCCAATCAACTTTCCATTGTAATTTGCATTTGCCATTTAAAATATCTACTTTCATTTTTTTTCCATTATTATCGAAAACTACATTGTTATTTTTTTTATCCATTTCGATAACAGGTATTTCTAAAACTTTTCCTGTATCAGGACATATAGGTAAAAATGGACTGTAAGTTTTTCTTCTTTCACTTCTAAGTGTTGGCAAAATTATATTCATAATATCATCGTATTTTTCCAAAACTCTTTTAATTGAGTCATTAAATATTCCTTTTTTATAATTTTCTGTAGAGCTTTTAAAAATAAAGTCAAAATTAAATTTTTTTAAAAACTCTACTAACATTTTGTTATTATGTTCACCAAAGCTTTTATATTTTTTAAAAGGATCAGGGATATCCGTTAGAGGTTTCCCAATGTTATCATGTAAAATTTTATCATTTGGTATATTGTCTGGAACTTTTCTTAAACCATCCATGTCGTCAGAAAATGTTATTAATTCAGAGTCAATTTCCTTAATGTGATTTAGTACGTTTATCATCATCGAGGTTCTTGAAACTTCACCAAATGTTCCTATGTGTGGTAGACCACTAGGACCATATCCTGTCTGGAAGGTAATCTTATTTTTTTTACTTATAATGTCTTTTCTGTCTTTAAGGAGTTTTCGTATTTCAACAAATGGCCAAGAAGATGTTGATTTAATTAGATCAGACTCAAGCATTACTAAGGTTTATAATAAGTTGAATTTTATTTCTATTTAAATATTGTCCAGATTTTATGGCCTCAAATAAAACTGTTTTTTTTATAATTGGTATTCTTCTAGTTGTTCTAGGCATCTTTATGCTTATACCTTACGGTGTACAATTAATTTATGCTGAAAATAGTAATAGTTTTTTTTCATCTTCAATTATAACAATATTTATTGGAATTTTGACAATTCTATCAAGCTTAAAAAAAGAAAAACAACTTAATCTTCAACAGGCTTTTCTATTTTCTACTTTGGCCTGGATTAGTATAGCTGCATTTGGAAGTATACCATTCATTTTATCAAGTCTTGAGCTTTCTATCAGTGAAGCATTTTTTGAAAGTATGTCAGGAATAACTACTACTGGATCAACAGTAATTTTGAACCTGGAAACCACGCCTAAAAGTATTTTAATTTGGAGAGCTATTATGCAATGGCTTGGGGGAATTGGAATTATAGTGATGGCGACAACAGTTCTTCCATTGCTAAAAGTTGGAGGTATGCAACTTTTTAAAATGGATGCTTCAGGAACTGAGAAAATACTTCCTAAAACTGTTGAGGTTTCTGTTTTGATTATTGCAATTTATACGACTTTGACAACTATTTGTGCAATCATCTATTGGGCTCAGGGCATGAATATATTTGATAGTATCGCTCACTCTTTTACTACTTTAGCTACAGGAGGTTTTTCAACGCATAATGAGTCTATTGGTTTTTTTAAGAATCCTGGAATTGAATTTACAGCAATAATTTTTATAATTTTGGGAAGTGTTCCGTTTATAGCTTATTTAAAATTTATAAAAGGTAATAAGAAAATATTTTTTCAAGATGTTCAAATTAAAGGTTTTCTTTATTTATTAATTTTTTCAATTTTAGTCATGTTTATTTATTTATTTATAAATAATAATGATTATTCTTTTATAGATAATTTAAGAATTTCGTCTTTTAATGTTATTTCAATTTTATCTGGTACTGGATATGTTACTGATGATTTCGGTCTATGGGGTGAGTTCCCATTAATATTTTTTATATTTTTAATGTTTATCGGTGGATGTGCCGGTTCAACAACATGTGGAATAAAAATATTTAGGCTACAAATACTTTTTATTTTTTTAAAAAATCAAATAAAAAAATTAATTTATCCAAATAGTATTTTTGTTGTCAGCTATAATAAACATAAAATTGAAGATAGTTTTATAAACTCTGTAATAGTTTTTATATTTTCTTACTTATTTATTTTTTTAATGATAGCAATTTTGCTTTCAATTACAGGTCTTGATTTTTTGTCTGCTATATCAGGTGCAGCTACATCAATTTCTAACGTTGGTCCAGGTCTTGGTGAGATGATTGGTCCAAATGGAAACTTCAATCAAGTTTCTGATATGTCTAAATGGATACTTTCCTTTGCTATGTTATTGGGTAGATTAGAAATATTCGCAGTATTAGTTCTGTTTTTACCCTCTTTCTGGAGATCATAATTTAATTTATAGTGATTGTTATGGAAATCTATCAAAAACAAAGTTTTGCAGAATCTTTTAGAGTTTATCTAGATAGAAGAATGCTCCGGATTTTATTATTAGGCATCATAAGTGGATTTCCTTGGGTACTAATTGGGAGTAGTTTAAGTCTTTGGTTAAAAGAAGAAGGTTTAAGTAGAAGTACAATCGGATGGGCTGGCCTAATATTTGCGGTTTATGCTTTTAACTATTTGTGGGCACCACTAATAGATAGAATTCGGATTCCCTGGTTAACTAATAAAGTAGGTCATCGTCGCGGTTGGATAATAATTATGCAGCTAATTATTTTGTTAAGTTTGCTGTGTTGGAATTTGGTAGACCCTACTGCAAATCTTGCTTTAGTAATCACAGTTGGTTTAATTATTGCAATTGCTTCAGCGACTCAAGATATCACCGTAGATGCATTAAGAATTGAGCAGATTGGAAAAGATGAAGGAAAGTCCATGCAAGCTGGAGCTGCTATGGCTGTGGTTGGTTGGTGGACTGGATATAAACTTGGTGGAGTTATTGCGCTTAATGCAGCAGAGTATTTTGAAAAAGCAGGATTTGAAAATTATTGGCAGCTTACTTTTCTTATTCTTGGAATAGTTATTATAGCTTGCAATATAGGATTGATGTTTGTTCACGAACCGCAGCCCACAGAGAGGCAGGAAGCTCAAAGAAAAACTGATGAGATGATACAAAATAAACTTGGTGCTTCCAATTTTGCAACAAAAATGGCTGCATGGGTTAGTGGAACAATTGCTGGTCCAATAATAAGTTTCTTTAAAAAAAATGGATTTAAAATTGCATTAGGAATTTTAGGATTTGTATTCCTTTTTAAAATTGGAGAAGCATTTCTTGGGAGAATGTCTATAGTATTTTATAAAGAATTAGGTTTCACAAAATCTGATATAGCAATTTATTCAAAAGGTTTAGGATGGATTACCACAGTGATCTTTACCCTTTTGGGTGGTTTGTTTGCTATTAGATCTGGAGTTATTAAAGCAATGTTTATTTCAGGGATATTAATGGCTTCTACGAATCTTTTATTTTCATTGCTTGCGTGGTCTGGAAAATCTGAATGGTTATTTGCAGTCGCTGTAATTTTTGATGATATGGCAGCAGCATTTGCGACTGTTGCTTTTGTTGCATTTATCTCAATGTTGGTTGACAGAACTTATACTGCAACTCAATACGCACTTCTTGCTTCAATTGGAACTGCGGGCAGAACAACTTTGGCAGCGTCGTCTGGAGCTATGGTGGATTGGTTGAATGGTGACTGGGGAATATTTTTTATAATTACTGCAGTCATGGTAATACCATCATTGATTTTTCTTTATATGATTAAAAACAATATAAAGTTAAGTGAAAAATAGTTTAGGAAATAATTTACCTATAATCAATCTTTACAAGAAGAAAAGTCTAAAATCTACAATAGACACTCAACTACTTTATGGTGATACTTTTAAAGTTATACAAAAAAATAGTGGATGGAAAAAAATTAGAATAAGAAGGGATGGTTATATTGGGTATATAAAAAATAAAAATTTTTCTAAACCCGTCAAACCAAATTTCAAGGTTTCTGTTTTAAAAGCAAGACTTTACAGTGGACCCAGTTCAAGAAAAAAACTAAAAAAATTTCTTTCTTTTGAGTCAAGATTGAGAATAACAAAAAAAAGTGGAAAATTTGCCAAGTTTCAAAATTATTGGCTTAAAGTTTCTAATATAAAAAAAATTAATATTAAGCACAAAAATATATTTAAAGATATAAAATTATTTAAAAATGTAAAATACTTGTGGGGTGGTAAGAGCTATAAAGGAATAGATTGTTCTGCATTAGTGCAGATTTTTTTTAATCAAAATAATAAATACTGTCCAAGGGACTCTAAAGAACAGGAAAAATATTTTAAGAAAAAAGTAAAATTTAAAAATTTAAGAAAAAATGACATGATTTTTTGGAAAGGTCATGTAGCAGTAGCACTTTCAAAAAACAAATTGATACATGCATATGGACCGATTAAAAAAGTAGTTATAATGAATACAAAAAAAACAATAGAAAGAATTTATAAAACTGCTAATTTAAAAGTTACTAGTATTCGGAGATATTAATATGCATTGGATATTACTTGGAGTAGCGATAGGTCTTTTATTTTATCTGGGAGATAAATATATATTTTAATTTTTTTATTTCTCTGCTTTCAGCACAATATTTGAAGCTTGCCAAGACTTAAGGTAAGTATCAACTAAAATTTCAATTTTTTTGAAACCTACTTTTTGTAGCAAAAATTTAAGTGAATTTGACGAATGTCTAACAAAACCATCCTTCGTATCTATTTTTGCATTTAAGTATTTATCATTTTTTATTCCTTGAGTTTCGATTATTAAAGTATCATTAGTTACCTCGAATAAATTTTCTAATGCTTTATATGGGTTTTTAAGGTGGTATAAAACTCCGAAACAAAAAACAAAGTCAAACTTTTCATTTCCTAAATTATAAATATTTTTGTATTCAAATTTAATTTTTGAGCTATCTAGTAAATTATTTTCTTTTATCAAGAAATTTTGAGTTTTTTCAATATCTTCTCTTCTTCGAGGTGTAATGCCTTTTCCTCTAAGGTAATTGGGAAAAAAATCATATTCTTTGTCTTCATATATGTTTAAACCTTTTACAAATTTTGCATTTTTTTTAATAGCGTTTAAAGCTGCATATCCCTCCTCAGATCCTATATCTAAAAATGTTTTATCTTTTAAATCTGGAATAAAATTTAATCTAAATGTTATATCTCCTTGATCGCCTATTGATGTTCCACCAGATGGTAATTTAAATGATCCATTAAAATTGAAAGATCTATGGTTTGCTCCAATATTTGTAATTTTTTTCTTTCTATCTCTGATTAAATAAAAAATCCTATATGGATATTTATTAATTTCATTATTTTCACTATAATTTTCTAAAAGTTTCGTACTAACTATTTCGGTATTAAAAGGACAGTCACCATCATAAACCAATTCGAAATTATTACTTTTTGCTAACTCAATAATTTGTTTTAGATTTTTGCTAGAATACTTGTTTATCAATCTTTTATCAGAAATAAGAAAGAAGCTATAATCTTTTTTTAATTTTAAAAAATTTTCATTATTAAAATGATAATATTTTTTTTTAAAAATATTTTCGTCTAACTCAACAAGATTGATTGGAAAAAAAATTTTCTTATTCTCAATTTTAAAATAAAAATTCTTAAGAAATTTATAGACGAAACTCTTATCAGAAATAAAAAGCTGTATAAATTTTTTTAAACTATTAATCATAATGATATTAGAATTTATAATTTTTTTCGAATAAATGCTATGTCTGAAACATTTATATTGCTAAGCTCTTTTATAGCTTTTTCAAATACAAGAGTAAGATTCGAGCCCACGATACCCTAAGGTAGGCACTCCCCCAAAGGTACGCTTTAAGCTGCTCAGCCATCTCCAATATTATAAATAAGGAAAAAACTAGTTTTATAGAAATACTTTATCCACAATGGGTCTTATTTTGATGCTTAAAAAGGCGCACTTACTAATCGGAAAAAAAATAGTATAATTTTTTTATGAAAGCGTTTCGAGACAAATTAAATTCTAAGAAATCTGATTCCACCGATATCAGTAAGCCTTGGGATAAAGATAATCAAGCCTGGTGGGACTGGTATGTTGGTCTAGCAGATAATGAAGATAAAAAAGATCCAATAATAACTGCTGAGCCTTTACCGGATGTTGCGATCCCAACCGATGATGAGGTTGTCTCCGAAATGGCTGAGACTTATCCATTGAAAAATGACCAAATTGATTTCTTTAGAAAAAATGGTTTTATTAAACTCAAAAAAGTTTTCTCCCCAGGAGTAATGCTTAAACTTAGAGCAGAGCTGATAAAACTTTTAAAAAAAGAATTTGATGTTGATCCTGATAAAGAAGCACATGACCGGTTTCTTAGTCTTGAAATGATCTGGCCTAAAAATACGCTTCTACGTGCATATGTATTATCACCACGTCTTGGACAAATTTCTGCAGATCTACTTGGTGTGTCAGCAGTTAGACTTTACCATGATAATGTTTTAGCAAAACAAGCTGGTTGCGGTAGAACACCTTGGCATTTTG
>Ga0111541_10000758_pt1 | contig 10591 bp, 9 predicted proteins | sample Knorr_S7_td_DCM__FD_83039 | JGI IMG/M metagenome (GOLD analysis project Ga0111541, IMG submission 83039) | Marine microbial communities from Southern Atlantic Ocean transect - Knorr_S7_td_DCM_ad_131m_LV_B (version 2) (version 2) | ecosystem: Environmental > Aquatic > Marine > Oceanic | place...
CTCAATTAGGGAATTTAGAGAACTTACGGAAATCAAACTAAAGTCCAAAGACTCAGGTCTATTAATGGTTGGAGGCGGAGTTCCAAAGAATTTTGTTCAAGATACGGTAGTTTGTGCAGAGCTTTTAGGGAAAAAAGTTGATATGCATAAATACGCTATACAAATAACTGTAGCCGATACAAGAGATGGTGCATGTAGTAGCTCAACTTTAAAAGAGGCAAGTTCTTGGGGTAAAGTTGATACCTCTAAAGAACAAATGGTTTTTGCAGAAGCAACCAGTGTACTGCCTTTGATTGCAAGTGATGCATATCATCGTCAAAATTGGAAAAATAGAGAAAGAAGAAATTTCCAAAAATTATTTTAGCAAAATGACAAAAACAAAAATAGCATTAATACAGATGAAAATGTCGTCTGATACCAAAAAAAACATGAATGTTGCTATAAAAAAAATAAAAGAAGCGAGTAAGAAAAAAGCTAAAGTCATTTGCTTGCCTGAATTATTTTTATCAAATTATTTTTGCCAAGTAGAAAAGCATTCTAATTTTAATTTAGCCGAAAAAATACCAGGTCAAACCACGGATGCACTTTCCTCTTTAGCAAAAGAACTTAAAATTATAATAATTGCTCCAATTTTTGAGAAAAAAACTTCAGGCATATATCATAACAGTTGTGTAGTGATTAATGAAAAAGGAAAAATAATTGGAAAATATAGAAAAATGCATATACCTGATGATCCACAATATTATGAAAAATTTTATTTTACACCTGGCGACCTTGGATTTAAATCATTTAAAACAAATTATGGTAAACTTGGAACTTTAATTTGTTGGGATCAATGGTTCCCTGAAGCCGCAAGACTTACATCCCTTCAAGGTGCAGAAATACTTTTTTACCCAACAGCAATTGGTTGGCACCCTAAAGAAAAAAAAAGGTTTGGAAAATCTCAACTTAATTCATGGATATCTATTCAAAGATCCCATGCAATCGCAAATGGCGTATATGTGGCGGCAGTAAACAGAGTTGGCCTAGAAAAACAAGGTTCTAAAAAATTAGAATTTTGGGGAAACACAATTGTTTTTGATCCAAGTGGAAATATTGTTGCTAGTGCCAAACAAAAGGAAAAGACTTTAATTTGTGATATTGATTTTAAAAAAGTTGAAAATGTGAGAAGACATTGGCCTTTTTTTAGAGATAGAAGAATCGACCAATATAAAGGCATATTAAATAACCCTAAAGATGCTTAACATGCATAGAAACGGCGGTTATAGGATGCCTGCCGAATGGGAAACTCAAAAATCAACCTGGATAGCCTGGCCCCACAATAAAGAGGATTGGCCAGGCAAATTCAATGAAATACCAAGAGTTTTCGGTAAAATAATTTCTGAACTTTCAAAGTTTCAATTAGTTAATATTTTAATCAAAGATAAATCAGACCAAAAAAAAATAATTTTTTTTCTAAAAATTTGTGGTGCAAATATTAAAAACATAAGACTAATAGTCTGTAAAACAGATAGGGCATGGACAAGAGATTTTTTGCCAATATTTATAAAAAATGAAAAAAAGAAAAATATACTTTCTAAATGGGAATTCAATGGGTGGTCAAAATATAAAAACTTTAAAAATGATAACGTGGCTTATTCGAAAATACAAAGATTTAGAAAAATTAATATTATTAAACCCAAATATAAAAATAAAAAAATTATTCTAGAGGGAGGTTCTATTGATGTAAATGGAAAAGGGCTACTTTTAACAACCAAGCAGTGTTTATTAAGTAAAGTTCAACAAAGAAATAAAGGACTTAAAAAAAGTGATTATAATCAAATATTTAAAAAATATTTTGGTGCTATTAAAGTAATTTGGTTAAACAAAGGAATACTGGGGGATGATACTCATGGTCATATAGATGATATTGCAAGATTTATAAACAAAAATAAAATATTTTTAGCAACAGAAAATAATAAAAAAGATAAAAATTTTATAAATCTTAAAGAAAATTTAAATATAATTAAAAAATTTAAAAAAGAGAACAAAGAAAAATTTCAAATTATCCATATACCGATGCCTAGTCCAAAGTTTATCGATGGTATAAGGCTGCCTGCCAGCTATCTTAATTTTTACATTGCTAATAAAGTTGTTTTGGTTCCATGTTTTAATGACCCAAAAGATGAAATTGTGTTCAAAATATTTAAAAAACATTTTAAGAATAGAAAAATAATACCAATAGATAGTTCAATTTTAGTCTGGGGCTTTGGAACGATTCATTGTTTAACACAGCAAGAGCCTCTGTAATTGTTATTTTTTTATTAAATCTGAATTATTCCAAATTATTTCTACTAGAGCTCCACCAAGATTAGATTTTGAAAATTCAATTTCTGCTTTTTTTCTTTCTAATAAAGTTTTTCCTATGAAGGTTCCTAATCCAAGACCTGACTTAGATTTTACTTTTTTTGATTTTGAAGAGATATAAGGCTCACCAACAACTTTGGCTACGTCAGAAGGAAACCCAGGACCGTCATCAGAAATTTGGATTTTAGTTTGATCACCTTCACTTACCAAATTAATATCAATTTTACTTTTAGAAAACTTAACGGCGTTTCCGACAAAATTTCTTATTCCGTAGGTAATTTCAGGAGATCTTTTTATATGAATTTGTTTTTTTATGTTTGTTAGGTCTAAATTTATTTTCTTTTTTGAAATTTGCTCAAATGACTTTGAAATTTCAAAAAGTAAGTCTTGCAAAGTTACATTTATTATATATTCATCATCTACGATTTGGTTTTGTGATATTCTCCTTAATATTTCTCCGCATTTTTTAGCCTGTTCAATCAAAGTATCTAAATCTTTATTAAATTCTTTATTGGAATTAGACACCGCTTCTTTTTTTAGCTCTTTTGCAATCACGGTTATTGTTGATAATGGCGTTCCTAATGAATGTGCTGCTGCAGCTGCCTGATGTCCGATTGACTCTAGTTCCTGCTCTTTAGCTAAAACTTTTTCTAATCTATTTAACGCATTTCCTCTTCTTCTTGCCTCGTAGCCAAAACGAAAACCAAAATAGTTTAAAAAAATTAATACAACTATCATAGCAATAGGAATTGAGAAAATATAATAATCGGGAACATGAAAATGAAGGTTTCCTTCACTAGGTAAAGGTAGATAGTTAAATGTTAGTAATAACATTGATATTATTGTTATAATTGATAAAAAAATTGTACTGCTTAAATTTAATAATGTTGAAGATATTACAGCTGGCACTACAAGAAAAATTATAAAGGGATTTGTAACACCACCGGTTAAATAAATTAACACTGATAACTGTATAACGTCATAAAATAAAAGTATTGTCGACTCTGTATTATTAAGTTGATTGCTGCGAAAATTAAATTGTATAAAAATATTTGTAATTCCTCCAAAAAAAATTGTAATGGAACATAAAATAATTGGGAGATCAAATTTTACAAGGAAATGTACAACGTAAATTGTTATTAATTGACCAATTAAGGCTATCCATCTTAAAATTACTACTGTACTTTTTTCTAACTTTAATTCCTCATCGTATTTGAGGATATCAAATAATTTCATGTGTTTAGATATCTAGATTTTCGACTTCAAGAGCTTTTTCAGTTATGAAGTCTTTTCTAGGCGCAACCTCATCACCCATTAATATTTTTATAATATTTTGATCTTCTTTTGATTTTTCTTTCGTACCTTTTGAATATTCAACTTTTAACAAAGTTCTTTTTTCCGGATTTAAAGTAGTGTCCCATAATTCCTCTGGGTTCATTTCCCCTAAACCTTTGAATCTTTGAATATTTAATTTTTGTTTTTCCTCATTAATATATTTTTCTATTTCAGATTTTTTTAATTTTTTTATACTGTTATCTTTTGATTTTAAAATATACTTTTCCAAATCTTTTTCATTTTTTATATAAGTACTTTTGGATCCCTTTGTAACTTTAAATAAAGGTGGCTGTGCCAAATATAAGTGGCCCTTTTCAATTAATTCATTAAAAGGTTTATTATTAAAAAAAGTAAGTAATAAAGTCCTGATGTGAGAACCGTCTACATCTGCATCAGTCATTATAATAATTTTTTCATATCTAAGATCTTCTAAATTAAAATTTGTTGAACCTGTACCTAAAGCATTTATCAAAGTAACTATTTCATTTGAAGACATCATTTTAGATAATGCTTTGTTTTCGTTACTCCCATTTGATCCATTTCTTTTTTTGTTTTCATTTACATAAGTATTCAAAATTTTACCTCTTAAAGGAAGTACTGCTTGATATTCTCTTTTCCTTCCTTGTTTTGCTGAACCTCCTGCAGAATCTCCTTCCACTATAAATAATTCAGTACCTTCCATTGATGAAATTTGACAATCTGCTAATTTACCGGGAAGACCTGATAATTCTAAAGAACCTTTTCTTCTTACGCTGTCACGAGCTTTTCTTGCGAGATCTCTGGCTATAGCTGCTTGTAGTACCTTTTCTAAAATCACTTTTACAACAGAAGGATTTTGATCAAACCAAATTGTTACTTTTTCGTTAACAATTGTTTCAGCTATATTTCTGATTTCAGATGAAACTAGTTTGTCTTTAGTTTGTGAAGAAAATTTTGGATCAGGCATTTTAATCGATAAAATAGCTGTTAGTCCCTCTTTAATATCCTCGCCTCCAATAGTTACTTTATTTTTTTTATTTAAATTTTTTTCTGACGCATACTTATTGATTATTCTTGTAAGACCACTTCTAAAACCAAGTAGATGAGTTCCTCCGTCTCTTTGATGAATATTATTTGTAAAAGCCATTACTTCCTCTGAAAATCCAGAATTCCATTGGAAAGAACATTCAACTATCACATTATTCTTCTCTCCTTTAAGATAAATAGGTTTTTTAAAAACTGCTTTTTCATTTTTATTTATCAGTAAAGATTTTTTTTGATCTAAAAATGTTACAAATTCTGCGACGCCACCATCATATTTATGCTCGAAAACTTTACTTTTTACGTTTGTTTCATCAATTAATTTTATTTTTAATCCTCGATTTAAAAATGCTAACTCTCTCATTTTTTTTTGAAGTGTGGCTAAGCTAAATTTAATTTTAGAAAAAATATCTTTTGAAGGAATAAAGTTAATTTTTGTGCCTGATTGTTTAGTTTTTTTGGTTGCTTTAAGAGGATTTAATGCTTTTCCGTTTTTAAAAGATATGAAGTGTTCTTTTCCATCTCTAAATATTGTTAAATCAAGTTTTTCTGACAATGCATTTACAACTGAAACACCTACTCCATGCAAACCTCCTGATACTTTATAGGAATTTTGATCAAATTTACCTCCAGCATGTAATTGGGTCATTATAACTTCTGCAGCCGATTTTTTTTCACCCTTATGGGTATCTACTGGAATACCTCTGCCGTCATCCTCAACTGTAATAGAATTATCTTTGTGCATAGTAACGATTATATTTTTGCAATAACCAACTATCGCTTCATCAATTGAATTGTCTACTACTTCAAAAACCATGTGATGCAAACCTGAGCCATCATCTGTATCACCGATATACATACCTGGTCTTTTACGAACAGCCTCTAATCCTTTTAAAACTTTTATAGAATCAGCTTTATAGTCTTTGGGTGAGCTATTTTTTTGAATATTAGTCATTTTTTTGAAAATAAAAGTATAGCACTTTTTTCAACACATATAAAATCACTCTAATAAGCTGTGTCAAATTTGCATTGATGAATAAGGATAATAGAAGATAAATAAAATTTTTTTTGTAAAGTTAGAAAAATTCAAATTTTCATTGGCATGATTACATAATAACTATTTTTATCAGAGTTATCTTGTATCAAAACTGGCGAAACAGAATCATTAAGATTCATTTCTATCTTTTCATCTTCTATTTCTGATGCAATATCCAGCAAATATCTTGAGTTAAAACTTATTGTTAGATTTTCATCATTATAATTCACTGGCAAAGTTTCTTTTCCTTCTCCTGATGATGAGCTGTTTACAAAAAGCTGTATATTACCTTTATCTAAAGTAATTTTAACACCCTCTTTTCTATCAATTGAAACTGTAATAACTCTTTCAACTGATTGAATAAAATCTTTAGCATTAATGTTCAAAATTTTTTTATTATTTTTAGGAACAACTTTTGTATAATCTGGAAACTTTCCATCAATTACTTTCGAAACAATTTTGCAGGTACCTATTTTAAACTGAATTTTTGTATCACTGACTGTAAGTGAGATATTTTCTGAACTTTCTTGTAGAAGATTAGATAACTGAAAAACCATTTTTTTTGGAAGTATGAATGGTTTAAAATTTTCAATATTATCAATTTCCATACTGCTTGATGACAATCTGTGGGTATCAGTCGCCACGCCTGTAAGGTAAGTACCTTTATTAGACGCAGTAGTATGAATAAAGATACCGTTAAGGTAGTGTCTCGTATCATCATTAGACATTGATATTTTTGTTTTATTTAATAATGATAAAAATTTTTTTCCGTCTAATTTTATTGGGCTTGATTTAAAATCATCTGCAAAATTAGGGAAATTGTCTGTAGGTAAACATAAAAGATTAAATTTTGAATTTTTGGCTGATATTTTTAACTTATTTTCAGTTTGTAAATCAAAAGTTACATCTAAATTTGATGGTAATTTTCTCAACAAATCATATAGCACAGTTGCAGATGTAGTTGTGCTTCCTTCTTGGTCTATTTTGAGATCGTTAGTTATTTCATCATGAAATATAATGTCTAAATCTGTAGCAATTATATTGAGTTTATTATTTTTGGTTTCTAGCAAAACATTTGAAAGTATTGGAATAGTATTTTTTCTTTCAATTATATTATGTGCAATAGACAGAGACTTGAACAATGTATCACGTTTAATTTGAAATTGCATTTGTATCGCTAAGAATTAATGATTTTAATTCTTCAATATTCTTCTTTATCTCTTCGTTATTCTGCAACAATTTTTCAACAGTTTTGACTGCATGAATAACGGTTGTGTGATCTCTGTTTGCAAATTTTCTTCCAATTTCAGGTAATGACCTTGTCGTAAGTTTTTTTGCAAAGTACATTGCTATCTGCCTTGGTCTTGCTAAAGGTCTTGATCTTCGGGGAGACAACATATCATTGAGGCTAATGCTGTAAAAATTTGATGTCATAGTCTGAATTTTATCAATGCTTATGACTTTATTGCTATTATAAACATCTCTCAAAATTATTTTGCAGTCATTAACATTTAATGGTTTCTTACTCATTTTACCAAAGGCAACAACTCTATTGAATATACCTATGAGCTCTCTAATATTTGAGTTACTATTTTTTGCCATGTAACTTAAAACTTCTTCATGTAAATCTGGACTTTCTTTAAAAAAATTTTGATATTCAGATATTTTTTTTCTAAGTATTTTTAATTTTAAATCATATTCTGGAGAGCCAATATCAACCACTAAACCGCCTGATAGTCTAGATTTAATTCTGTCTTGAACTCTATCTAGTTTGTTTGGTGGCCTATCTGAAGAAATTACTATTTGGGAACTCTGGTCAAATAAAGTATTAAATGTATGAAAGAATTCCTCCTGAAGGCCTTCCTTGCCCCTTATAAACTGAATATCATCAATTATAAACACATTAGCCTTTCTAAAAAAATCCTTAAAATTAACCATCTCATTTTTTTTGATAGACTTTATAAATTGGTACATAAATCTTTCAGCTGAAATAAACATTACATTATTATTTTTGCTTAATTCTAAACCAATTGCATTTAGAAGATGGGTTTTGCCTAGTCCAACTCCGCCGTAGATAAATAATGGATTATATCTAGATAATTGAGAACATATTTTTTTTGCTGAAATGAAACAAAGGTTATTACTTTGTCCAACAATAAAATTATCAAAATTTAGATTTGGATTTAGCCTATTATAATTTAGAACTGAATTTTTAATTTCAGAGACTTTGTTTTCTTGTAAATTTGAAAAAAAATTTTTGTTATTAGATTTTTCTGGTTCTATTTTAAATTCAATCCTGGTTATACTTATTTTATGTTTTTTAAGCTCACTTAAAAGCTTGTCCGCATACCTAGATGTTATCCAATCCCTAAAGAACCTTGTTTTGACTCCTAAAATTACGTGATCATTATACTCTTTTATCAACGTTATGTTCTTAAGCCAACTTGAGTATATTTCGTCACCGAATGATTTTTCGAATGATTTCTGAACCAAGTTCCAGTCTAAAACATTTTCTTCTAGAACTGAATTTGTTAAATTTTTTTTAAGAGAGATTTTTTCCATGGTTTTGAATTAAATAAAAAACATTTGTAAAGTTTATTTTTTTTTAATTCAATATCTGTGAGTTGCATCAAAAAAAAAAAATCGATTTAGGTTGTACAATAAACGTAGAGAGTGAAAACAAAAATTTGCAACCTAGAATGATATCTTACTAGATTTAGTTAGTTCAAAAAAAAATTTTTAATTGAACAACTAATAATTGATACAACTATTTATTGATATTTTTTATTTTTTTGGAAACTTTAGAAATTTTACGTGAAAGACTTTTTTTCTTTATTACTCCAGTTTTAGCGATTTTCATTAATTCTGATTGAAATTTAGGAAAGTATTTGTTTATTTCGTTTTTATCCTTTTTTTCTAAAAGCTGGTGCATTTTTTTCAATGCTTGCTTGTATTTACTTTTTCTGGATTTGTTAACTAAAGACTGTCTCTTTATTCTTCTTACTTTCCTAATAGCTGATTTAATGTTTGGCATTTATGGGAACGTATATATGTTCAAAATATTAGGGTCAATATTTAATTATTTTTGACAGTTTTTACAAAAAAAGGTGGATCTATTGCTTATATATATTTTCTTAATAGTGCCTTTACAGTTTTTTTTTCTGCAATTATTATCCTCTCTATCGTAAACCATAAATTTTTGCTGAAAACTCCCACTTCGACCCGATACGCCGTTAAAATCACTAATTGAGGAACCTCCAAGTTGTATGGATAATTTTAAGATTTTTTTAGTATTTAAAATAATTTTTTCAACCTCGCCGCTAGTTAGTTTAGAAACTTGTTTTCTCGGATTAATTAAACTTAAAAATAATATCTCATTTACATAGATATTTCCAAGACCAGAGACATATTTTTGTGACATCAAAAAATTTTTCACATTTAAATGTGATTTTTGAATTACTGATTTTAGGTAATAACTGTTAAAACTATCGCTTAATGGTTCTGGTCCTAGTTGTGACATATGTTGGTTTAAATCTATATTTTTTAATTCTATAACTTTTATGAAACCAAATTTTCTTACATCATTGTAAATCAAATCCAGTGAATTGTTTAAATTAAAGATTAAATGATTATGTTTTTTTTTAAATATTTTATTGTAATAAAAACTAGTTACATGAGTAGATCTTTTTTTTTTGTCTTTTATAAAAATTTTGCCCGTCATTCCAAAATGAATTAAAATAACTTTCCTGTTTTGAAGTTTAATTAATAAAAACTTTCCTCTTCTTGAAATTGATATTATTTTTTGATTTTCAACGTTTTTTTTAAGATTTTTGCTGAGTTTGAACCTCAATTTTTTGCTAAAAATAGTTACTTTTTTAATTTTTAAGCCTAGTATAAGATTTGATAGTGATCTTCTAACAACTTCAACTTCGGGTAATTCTGGCATATAACTATTTCTAAATGACAAATTTTAATCAGTCTAAATTAAAAAAAGCAACCAAAGTTTTCAATGATGTATTTAACAAATATGATTTAATGAATGACATAATGTCTTTGGGAATTCATCGTGTTTGGAAAAAGAAAATGATTGATTGGATGAACCCTCAAAAGGGAGACTATTTAATCGATATGGCATCTGGAACTGGAGATATACCAAAAGCTTTTCTGAAAAGGACAGGATTTCAAGGGAAAGTAGCTTGTGTTGAGCCAAACAAATTAATGATGAGCGAAGGGAAAAAGAAGCTTAAAAATTTTGAAAATATTATTTGGTATCATTCACTTGCAGAAAAATTGCCTTTTGAAAATGAAACTTTCGACATATATTCTGTAAGTTTTGGGATTAGAAATTTTGCAGATATTAATTCTGCTGTCAAAGAAGCAAGAAGAGTTTTAAAAACTGGTGGAAGAATTTTGTGTTTAGAATTTTCAAAGATTGATAACGAGTTTCTAAATAAATTTTATAAGTTATACTCAAAATCTATTCCTGTAATTGGTAAATATGTTGTTGGAAATTCTGAACCTTATGAGTATTTAACAAAAACTATTGAAGATTTCTATAATCAAGAAGAACTTTCAAATATCCTTCGAAAGAACGGTTTTGAAAATGTAGAGTTTAGAAATTTGTCTGGGGGAATTGTTGCGCTTCATTCTGGTTGGAAAATATAAATATGCTAAAAAAATTATATATATTAATAAAAATTCTTAGAAAATTTTCAATATCTGGTGCCGTTGATGTCATTGATGAAATTAAAGAATTGCCTAAATTTTTAAGATTTATTTTTTATATCTTATCCTTTGGAAAAAGAAGCGATCTCACTATTTCCAATAAAAGCTCAGGTGAAAAACTTTGTACAG
>Ga0111541_10000765_pt1 | contig 10564 bp, 12 predicted proteins | sample Knorr_S7_td_DCM__FD_83039 | JGI IMG/M metagenome (GOLD analysis project Ga0111541, IMG submission 83039) | Marine microbial communities from Southern Atlantic Ocean transect - Knorr_S7_td_DCM_ad_131m_LV_B (version 2) (version 2) | ecosystem: Environmental > Aquatic > Marine > Oceanic | place...
CAAGAAACCGATAGTTTAATGGAAGAAATAGATAAATGGCAAATGTAAATATAAAATTTAATGGTAAAGAATTTTTATTATCTTGTGAAGACGGTCAAGAAGAACATCTAGAAGATCTGGCAACAAATTTAAATACTAAGTTTACTAATCTAAAAACATCATTAGGAAACATTGGTGAAAATAAGTTGTTACTTATAACTTCCATAAAGGTAATGGATGAGTATTTTGAAACCAAAAAAAAAATTGATTTACAAAAAATTGAAATTCAGAAGATAAAAGAAAAATTTAAAGAATTAAAAACATTAGTTTATAATTATAAAGATGATAAAGAAATAGAGATAAACAATCTAATAAACAACCAATCAAATTTAAAAAAAGAAATTGATAGTCAAAGAGAAAATTACGAGAACTTACTTGATAAGACAGCTAGTGAAATAGAAAATTTTATCAATAAAAATGACATGAGTTCAAAAGCTCAATAGATATTAAAAGTGTCAAAAAAAATTATAAGAAAAAATATTTTAAAAAAAAGAAAAAATAATTTTAAAAAAGCGAATATCAATTATTCTTTATTAAAAAAAATATTTAAAATTCATAAAATTAATAAAAATAAAATAATTGGAGGTTATTATCCAATAAATTATGAAATTGATTGTTTACAAATATTGAAAAATTTAAGTAAGGAAGGTTATAAAATTTCTTTACCAGTTACAAAAGAAAACAAAACCATGAATTTTTTTGAATGGTCTTTCAATGAAATATTGTTTCTTAGTTCATTAGGAATACCTCAGCCAAATAAACTAAAAAAAGTTATTCCAGATGTTTTACTTGTTCCATTAGTTGCTTTTGATCGTTTCAACAATCGTCTTGGATATGGTGGTGGTTTTTATGATAGATATTTAAATGATAATAAAAAAATATTAAGTATAGGTTTTGCTTTTTCATGCCAAAAAGTTAATAGATTAGAAATAAATCCTTTTGATAAAAAACTAGATGTTATTTTGACAGAAAAAATTACCAAGATATGAAAATTTTATTTTTAGGAGACATTGTTGGAGTTTCAGGATGTAATGCTGTTAAAAAATATTTACCAAAAATAATTCAAGAAAAAAATATTGATTTTGTTGTTGTTAATGGAGAGAATGCCGCTAAAGAAGGGGTTGGTATAACTGAAAATATAATAGAAGAACTTTTGAAATCTGGTGTGGATGTTATAACTACTGGCAATCATGTTTGGGATCAAAAAGAAACATATGAATATATTAAAAACCAAAAAAGACTTCTTAGACCATTTAACCTTTCGAGCAATACTCCTGGCAAAGGTTTCTCAATTTTTAATTCTAAAAAAAAATTAAAAGTTGGAGTTTTAAATTTAATGGGAAATGTATTTATGAAAAAATGTGATGATGTTTTTATAACTGCTAAAAATTTTTTAAAAAACAACAAACTGAAGGATAAATATGATTTTCTAATAGTCGATTTTCATGCTGAAATAACAAGCGAAAAAATGGCAATGGGACATTTATTTGATGGATTTGCAACTTTAGTTGTTGGGACACATACACATGTGCCAACAAATGATGCAAGAATTTTGAAAAATGGTACAGCATATTTAACCGATGCAGGCATGTGTGGAGATTATAATTCTGTGATAGGAATGAATATAAAAAATTCTTTAAATAAATTTTTTAAAAAAGATTCAGTTAAACATTTTCCCGCCGAAGGCGAGGCTTCTTTATGTGGTATAATAGTTGAGTCTGACCATACGAATGGATTAGCCGACAAAACTCAAAGTTTTATATATGGAGGAGATCTAAAAAATTTTAATTAATTATGGCAGGTCATTCTCATTGGGCAGGTATTAAGCATAAAAAAGGAAAAGCAGATAAACAAAGATCAAAGATTTTTTCAAAATTATCTAGAGAAATAACAGTAGCAGCAAAACTTGGAGATAAAAATCCAGATATGAATTCAAGATTAAGATCAGCCATCCAAGCTGCTAGGTCAGCAAATATGCCAAAAGAAAACATGAAAAGAGCGATTGATAAATCATCTATAAACACAGAGTCAAATTTTGAAAATATAAGATACGAAGGCTTTGGACCTAACAAAACTGCTGTAATTGTAGAGGCATTAACAGATAATAAAAATAGAACTGCTTCAATTATCAGAACTTTATTCCAAAAAAATGGTGGGGGTCTTGGCACGCAAGGTTCGGCTTCACATAATTTTCAAAAATTAGGAGTGATAAAAATTGATAAAAAAGAAATAAATGATGATGAAGTTTTTGAATTGGCAATAGAATCCGGAGCTAATGAATGTTTGTCTAGAGATGAATTTCATGAAATTCAAACAGATGCAAATGAAATATATAAAGTAAAAAAAAAATTAGAAAAAAATATTCATAATTTTTTATCTACAGAAATTGAATGGATGCCCATAAATACAGTAAATTTAGATGAAGAATCCAAGCAAAGTATGGCTAAGTTTTTGGAGCAGCTAGATGATGAAGAAGATGTGCAAAATATTTTTACTAATGCTTTAATTGAAAATTAGATGTTAATTATTGGAATTGACCCTGGAATTTCTGGAGCCATCTGTTTTTTTGAGAAAGGTGAAGTCAAACATATTATGGATATGCCCACTATGTCAGAAGGTAAAAAAAATAAAAAACAGATAAATGGTAGACAAATTTTTCATGAGATATCCTCTAGAATAGAAAACTACTCTAAAGAGGAGATATGTGTAGTTGTAGAACAAGTTTCTGCAATGCCAGGTCAGGGAGTTACAAGTATGTTTAACTTTGGACAATCTTTTGGGGTAATAAAAGGCATATGCTCAGCAATGCAATTGCCAATATTTTATGTACGTCCTACAAAATGGAAAAAATACTTTGATTTGATAAATTCATCTAAGGATGCAAGCAGAACTAAAGTTATTGAAATATTTCCAAGAATTTCTCATTTATTGTCAAAGAAGAAAGACGCAAATAAAGCTGATGCGATATTAATCGCAAGTTTCTATGAAAAAAATAGGGATAAATAAATTTAATTAGTTTTTTAAGAGACAAATTGATGACACATTTTAGTGAGAAATCATTTAAATGGAAGCAGATATTACCTCTCAAGCCGTAGGGCTAGCTAGCAACACTGATTTTTCAATACTCAGCCTGTTTTTAAGAGCCGACATTATTGTTAAGTCAGTTATTGTAATTTTAATCGCTAGCTCTGTTTACTCGTGGGCAATTATCTTTGATAAGATAAATATGTTTAGAAAAATTAATAAAAGTGCGGAGGAATTTGAAGATAAATTCTGGAAGTCTAAATCAGCTGAAACATTTTATAATAATTTACCTGCAAATTTAAATGACCCTATGGCAGTATTATTTAAAAATTCAATGCAAACTTTAATGAAAGCAAGGTCAAGATCCAACTTATCCGAAAGATTAGAAGGGATACTAGAAGTCAATTTGGAAAAACAAATGAGCATTATTGATAAAAATTATACTTTTTTAGCTACAGTTGGATCTACAGCTCCATTTATTGGATTGTTTGGTACTGTTTGGGGAATAATGAATTCCTTTCAGTCAATTGCTATTTCAAGAAACACCAGTCTAGCAATTGTTGCGCCAGGTATAGCCGAAGCATTATTTGCAACAGCTTTGGGTTTGTTAGCAGCAATTCCAGCTGTGGTTGCTTACAACAAATTTACCAATGACTCAAAAAAATACTCACAAAAATTAGAAAACTTTTCAAAAAGATTTATTTCGATAATTTAAAATGGCTTTTAAATTTAAAAGTTCAAAAAAAGAACCTATTAGTGAAATAAATGTAACACCATTTGTAGATGTAATGTTAGTTTTACTAATAATTTTTATGGTAACAGCACCATTATTAACCGTTGGAGTGCAAGTTGATCTTCCTGAAACTTCTGCAGACACCTTGCCAGAAGAGAGTGAGCCTTTAACTTTAACTATAAATTCTAAAGGAGAAATCTTTATTCAAGAAAGTAAAGTTGAATTTGAAAAAATTATAGCAAAAATTCTTGCTGTTTCTAATAATAGAACAGACACTAGAATATATGTACGTGGTGATAAAACAATCAATTATGGAAGAGTTCTTGAGATTATGGGAATGCTTTCAGGTTCGGGTTTTACTAAAGTGGCTTTAATTTCTGAGCCTTATAAAGAAAGATAGAAGTGTACAAAAGCTTATTAATTTCATCAGGCTTTCATATGTCTATTGTTTTAATAAGCTTTTTAACACTTCCATTTATTGCAAAAAAGCCTTTAGATATTCCTCCTTTAGTTTCTGTAGAACTAATTCAGATATCCGACAAAACAAATATCCCATTTGCCCCAAAAGCAAAGAAAATAATTGAAAAAGCAAAAGAGGATAACCAAAAGCTATTATCTGAACAGGCCCCACCAAAAAAAATAAAAAAAGATCAAAATAAAAAAGTAAAAATGGAAGAAAAAAAGGATAGTATTTCTGAAATTGCACCTAAAAAAACACCAACTCCAGAAAATAATAAAGAAAATGTAAAAAAAGAGAAATTAGATGCAATTCCGCTACCAAATCAAAACAAAGAAGAGATCCAAATACAGGAAGAAACTAAACAAAAACCTTCTAAAGAGGTTAATGATGATATTTTAAAGAAGATTGTTGAGACGAAAAAACCAGTTATAGAGGACCAAGATGCTAAACAAGTTTCAGAATTTGAAAAAGAAGAAATTTTTGATCCTAATAGCATTGCCGCTTTAATTGATAAATCAAAGGAAGATTTAGCAAAAACTAATAAAAAAACTGATAAAATTTCGCAATCACAGGATAATTCAATGGATTTTTCTGAGCTTACTTTAAGTGAAGAGGACGCACTTAAAGCTCAAATTTTTGGTTGTTGGAGCATTCCTTTGGGTTTACCATATAATGAGAATTTGTTAGTGAGAATAAAACTTAAATTAAAACCAGATGGAACATTGATTAAATCAGAAATACTTGATCATGCGAGAATGAATATGCCAGGCCAAGGTTTTTATAAAGTATTAGCAGAAAGTGCTTTAAGAGCAATTCAATTATGTCAACCATTGAAAGTACCAACAAGTGGATATGAAAGATGGAAAGACTTACAACTCAACTTTGATGCTAGGGAAATGTTAGGAGGTTAATGAATAAATTAAAAATACTTATCATTTTATTATTATTGTTATTTTATTCAAATAAATCTTTTGCGTTAATTGAAGTAGATATAACAAGAGGAAATTTAAAACCACTACCAATCGCAGTATCTCCTTTGTTTCAAGATAGTAAGTCTAAAAAGAATTTTAAAAAAGAACTTAATATTGAAGACTTAGGATCAGAAATATCAAAAGTGATTGAAAATAATTTAAAAACTTCTGGACTTTTTAACCCATTGAGTAAGGATGCTTTTCTTCAAAAACCCGATATAGCACATTTAAAACCAAGATTTGAGGACTGGGCTTTAATTAAATCTCAAGCATTAATAACTGGCAAAGTGTTGATTGAAAAAGAAAAATTAAAAGTAGAATTTAGACTTTGGGATGTACTTGCAGGTAGAGAAATGCTTGCTTTAGCTTTTACTACTGTACCAAGTAATTGGAGGAGAGTGGGACATATAATTACCGACAAAGTTTATGAGAGACTGACTGGTGAAAAAGGATATTTTGATACAAGAATAATTTATGTATCTGAAGAGGGACCAAAAACACAAAGAATAAAAAAACTCGCAATTATGGATCAAGATGGATTTAATACAAAATATTTAACACTAGGCAACGAATTAGTCTTAACTCCAAGATTCAATCCAACAAATCAAATGGTAACTTATCTTTCTTACTTTAAAAACCTTCCTAGGGTTTATTTGTTAGATATTGAGACAGGAATACAAGAAGTAGTTGGGGATTTTCCTGGAATGACATTTGCTCCAAGATTTTCCCCGGATGGTAAAAAAATTATTATGAGTTTTGCTAAAGATGGCAATTCAGAAATTTTTACAATGGATATTGAAAATAGAATTGTTGAGAGAATTACAAACCATCCATCAATAGATACTTCCCCATCATTTTCTCCAGATGGGAAATATATAACTTTTAATTCAGATAGAAGTGGTTATCAGCAAATTTATATTATGAAAAGCGATGGATCAAACGTAAAAAGAATTTCTTTTGGCAAGGGACTTTATGGTACACCCGCATGGTCGCCAAGAGGAGACTTAATAGCATTTACAAAATTACATAAAGGAAAATTTTACATTGGCGTTATGAGAACCGACGGCAAGGGCGAAAGACTATTAACTGAAAATTACTATCAAGAAGCTCCTTCATGGTCTCCAAATGGAAGGGTATTAATTTTTTATAGAGAAACAAAATCAAATGATAAAGGAGAGGGATTTAGCGCCAAACTTTGGTCTATAGACTTAACTGGTTATAATGAAAGATTGGTTGAAACCGAAACCGATGCCTCAGACCCATCTTGGTCATCTTTATTAGGTAATTAGGTATTTTTTTCTAATAAATTAATAAATTAAGTTGATTTTTTAGCTTGAAACATCTATTTGTTGTAAATAAGTTGTAATATTACTAAGGAGCATTAATGAGTTTAAGAAAAATTTTAAGAAATACTTTTCTAGTTATTTTATTAAGTATGGTTGTATCAGCCTGTGCAACAAAAAAAACTACAACAACTAGTAGTATAGACGGTCAAATCCAGGGCGATGTATATATTGGAGCTGATACAGTTAAAGAATTAGCAAAAGGTGTTCCAGATAGAGTTTTCTTTGCTACAAATGAATCAATTTTAACAACAAAGTCAAGAGACACATTAAGAAAACAAGCGGCTTGGTTAAGAGATAATTCAAATATTAACATTGTGATCGAAGGTCATGCCGATGAAAGAGGAACAAGAGAATACAATTTAGCATTAGGTGAAAGAAGAGCAAATTCTGCTAAAGATTATTTGATCACTTATGGAATATCTGCTGACAGAATTTCAGTAATTAGTTATGGAAAAGAAAGACCGGTAGACTCTGGTTCAAATCCTCTGTCTTGGTCTAAAAATAGAAGATCAGTGACAGTAAAGGCTAACTAATAAAAATTAAATAAAAGACCCTGTAATCATTATATATGGGGTCTTTTTTTTGCCATCATTATAATTAGAAATAAAAATATGTTGAGTTGTTTAAGTAAAATATTTTTTTATATTTTTTTAAATTTTTTATTTCTAATTCCACTAGTTCAATCTGAAGATTTTGAAATTAAATCATTACTTGATACTATTCAAAAAGATTTAAGAACACTAGAGAGAGCTGTTTACTCAGAGTCTTTTTCTAAAGAATCAAGTAATAAAAATTCACAAACTATTTCCAGTCAAGAAACTGAGGATATTTTAACTAGACATTTATTAAAATTATCTGAAATTGAAAAACAATTTCAAGAATTAACCAATAAATATGAGGAAGTAAATTTTAAATTAGACAAACTTTCCTCAAGACTATCCAAAGTACAGGCTGATAATCAAATGCGCTTTCAACAATTAGAAAATTCAAGCAAAACCGAAATAAATGATAGCTCTGTATCATCTTTACCAAAATCAGAGAATAGCGATAATAAAATTTTACCTGGATCTTCACAACCACAAGATCTTGGTTCAATTTCATATAAAGATATGACGGATAAAAATGATACTCAGTCTATTCAATCAGTTGAATCTACCAAAACTATCATTACAGAAGTTTTTAAATCAGAGGAAAAAATTTTGCCAGAAGGTAATCCAAAAGAACAGTATGAATTTGCAACAAGTTTTTTAAAAGTTGGGGACTACAATATGGCGGAAAGAGCATTTAGAGAATTTGTTGATGCAAATCCAGATCATGAATTATCTGGCAATGCTCAATATTGGTATGCTGAAACATTTAGAATACGTCAACTATATACAGATGCTGCATCAGCATATTTGGAGGGATATCAAAAATATCCAAAAAGTGAAAAGGCACCTATAAATTTATTAAAACTTGGAGTATCCTTGGTACAGATAGGAGAGAAAGAACAGGGCTGCTTAATGATTGCGGGCGTAGTGAAACAATATCCAGGTGCAACTCAATCAGTGCTTCAAAAAGCAAAATATGAAGAGAAAAAATTTGAGTGCAAAAAAAATAATTCATAACTTTTATTTAGATAAATTAAAAAACCCCAAAATCAGAAAAATTTATTTTAAATTTAAAGAAAAAATAAAAAAATATAAATCCGATAAATTTTGTGTTGCAATATCTGGTGGATCAGACAGTTTGGCTTTAGCTTTCTTATCAAAGTGCTTTTCAATCAAAGAAAATACTAAAATTTATTTTTGTACCGTAGATCACAGGTTAAGGCCGGAGTCATCCTTAGAGGCAAAAAAAACTAGAAAAACTCTAAAAAAATTTGGAATAGATTGTGAGATTTTGGATCTTATTAAAAATGATATTAATTCAAATGTGCAGTCTAAAGCCAGAGAAGGAAGATATGACTTGATTTTTAATAAATGTAATAAAAAAAAAATTAACATTATATTAACAGCTCATCATGAAAATGATCTATATGAAAATTTTTTTATCAGATTATTTAGAGGCTCAGGGCTGAAAGGACTTTCATCTTTTTCAAAAATAAAAAACAATATAAAAAAGAATAGCAATGTTAATATTTTAAGGCCACTTTTAAATGTAACAAAAAATGATTTATTTTATATAACAAATAATACTTTTAAATTTCATATTAACGATCCATCAAATGAAAATGAAACTTTCTTAAGAGTCAGACTTAGAAATTTAATTGATCAGTCTGTTAAAGAGGGTTTAAGTTTTAAAAAGTTAAAGCACACTATAGACAATCTTCATTCAACTAATGAAACAGTTGAATTTTATGTTAGTCAGAATATAATTCAAAATTCAAAATATTTTCCAAAGAAAAAAACTATCATAATTAAAGAAGATTTTTTTAAACAACCAAATGAAATTGTATTAAGATCATTAAATGAATTAATTATAACAATTGGGAATAAGCCAAATTTTACCAGAGGTAGTAAGTTGACAGCTCTATTAACTAGATTAAAATCTAAAACGAATAAATCAAAATTTACGCTTTCTGGATGTATAATTGAGAAATTTAACAAATCTACGATTATCTACCCTGAAAATTAGAAAAATGGATGTTTTTGGCACAAAATGACACTTGTTAAATCAATAATAATTCTTACTTTATACTAATTATGAATTTCAAAAATTTAGCAATGTGGGGAATTATAGTCTTATTAACAATTGGGCTATATAATATGTTCAAAAATCCGCAAAGATCTGTCGGTCAAAATAAAAATATTATTTTTTCAGAATTCTTATCAGAGGTGGACAACGGAAGAGTTGTTAGAGTTGAGATACAAGGTAAAAATATTAAAGGAGTTTTATCCGATGGGGAACAATTTATAACATATGCACCTGATGATCCAAATTTAATACAAAAGTTAAGTAGCAAAGGTGTGAGCATATCAGCAAGTCCCTTAGAGGAAAAAATGCCATCATTATTTGGAATATTGTTATCTTGGTTTCCAATGTTATTGCTAATAGCAGTCTGGATTTTCTTTATGAGACAAATGCAAGGAGGAAAAGGAGGCGCTATGGGTTTTGGAAGATCAAAAGCAAAAATGATGAACGAATTGAAAGGAAAGGTTACTTTTAATGACGTTGCGGGAATAGAGGAAGCAAAAGAGGAAGTTGAAGAAGTAGTGGAATTTTTAAAAGATCCTAGAAAGTATAGTAGATTAGGTGGAAAAATTCCAAGAGGCTGTCTACTTGTTGGACCTCCGGGAACGGGAAAAACTTTATTAGCTAGAGCCATAGCTGGTGAAGCTGGAGTTCCGTTTTTTACAATATCAGGTTCAGATTTTGTTGAAATGTTTGTTGGTGTTGGAGCCTCAAGAGTTAGAGATATGTTTGAACAAGGAAAAAAACATTCTCCATGTATAATTTTTATTGATGAGATAGATGCAGTTGGAAGAAGTAGAGGCGCTGGTTTAGGAGGTGGCAATGATGAAAGAGAACAAACATTAAACCAACTATTAGTTGAAATGGATGGTTTTGATACAAATGAAGGAGTAATAATAATAGCTGCAACAAATAGACCCGATGTTCTTGATCCTGCTTTATTAAGACCAGGTAGATTTGATAGACAGGTAGTTGTATCAAATCCAGATATACTTGGAAGAGAAAAAATTCTAAAAGTTCATGCTAAAAAGATCTCTATGGCGCCTGATGTTAATTTAAGAACGATAGCAAGGGGAACTCCTGGTTTTTCAGGTGCTGATTTAGCAAATTTAGTAAATGAAGCCGCTTTGCTTGCCGCAAGAAAAAACAAAAGAATTGTAACATACCAAGAATTTGAAGAGGCTAAAGATAAAGTAATGATGGGAGCAGAAAGAAGATCAATGGTTATGACAGAAGAAGAGAAAAAACTTACAGCTTACCATGAGGCAGGTCACGCTATAGTTACAATTAATGAAAAAGCAGCATACCCAATACATAA
>Ga0111541_10000767_pt1 | contig 10549 bp, 10 predicted proteins | sample Knorr_S7_td_DCM__FD_83039 | JGI IMG/M metagenome (GOLD analysis project Ga0111541, IMG submission 83039) | Marine microbial communities from Southern Atlantic Ocean transect - Knorr_S7_td_DCM_ad_131m_LV_B (version 2) (version 2) | ecosystem: Environmental > Aquatic > Marine > Oceanic | place...
AAATATTCCTTAGAATCTAAGCCTCCGCCATAACCCACAAGTTTACCTGATTTCCCAATTACTCTATGACATGGAATAATTATACTTATTGGGTTAAGGCTGTTAGCATGTCCAATTGCTCTAACTGCTTTATGATTTTCTATATTTTCAGCTTGTTTGGCATAACTAATTGTTGTTCCATATGGTATTTGCAATAATGAATTCCAAGCCTTTAGCTGAAAAACTGTACCCTCATAAAATAGAGGCAAATCAAATATTTTTCTTTCTCTTGCAAAATATTGCTCAAGTTGTAATTCAGTAAGATTAATTAAACTATTATCTCTAGGAGTAGCAGCAGAGATTAATTGTTCAAATTGTTTTTGTTTTTTCTCGTATATAACTGCTCGCAGATGCGTATCGTCAGTTATCAGACACAAATAACCCAATGGAGAGTTAATTTTTTTATAAAAGTATTGATCCATTTACTCGTTCTACTTTTGATTGATAAAATCTTAAATTTATTTGAGATTCTACATATAATATGACAAAGATTACTATGAATATCTGTTCAGCTATTTCACATGATCAAGAACAACACAAATTTGACACAATGATAAATAGTGTTATGGAGCTAACAATAATATCTCAAGAAAGAAACTGATCAAATTCTTCGGGAATTATAATATCTCCCCATTGTTTTTTTAATGCACTCCAAGCTCTGATTGTAGCATTTTGTGCCTGGGTTATTACTTCTTCCTCATCCATAGTTAAAACTTTACCTTCTTTCATAACCCATTCTCCGTCGACGATAACAGATTCAACGTCTGATGCTTGACCATAATGAACTAACGAAGATAACGTATCAATAATTGGAGATAAGTGTGCTCTATCTAAACGAACTATAGATATGTCAGCCTTCATATTTTTATCAATATTACCCAAATCTTCTCGTTCTAAAGAATAAGCAGGGTTTATAGTTGCCCAATTGAAAATATCTTTAGGTGTTGGAACTCCTGTGTCTTCACGCATACCTCTATTTAAAATTAAACCAACCCTCATTGCTTCAAACATATCTTCTGACATATTATCTGTACCAAGAGTCACATTTACTCCCAGATCCACCAAACCGGGCATATTAGCTAAACCATGATATCCTCGTCTAGCACTTGAAGCTGGGCAATGCGCCATTGAAGTCGCTGTTTCAGACAAAAGTCCAATATCAGAAGTTGTACAGTATGAACAATGTGCTGCTAAAACATCTCTTCCTAACCAGTCGTTTTCAAGTAAGTATTCAACAGGAGTTTTGCCTTCTGCCATAGACTTAACTTGGGTAACTTCTTGTGATGATTGAGCTAAATGTATAGTGCGTCTTAAACCTTTAGAATGAGCTATATCGTTAAGTTCTCTCAACAACCATGGAGAACAAATATCAGTTGCATGAGCAGCAACCATGCATTGTACTCTATTATTTTTTGTTGCATGATGATTATCAATTAATTGAAGTGTTCTCTCTAAAAAAGCATCACCCCATGACTTATCATATCTATAACCTGAAGTTCGAATTTCTGTTGTAACTGCATCTGCTGCCGATTCAGCCAAATATAACCTAAGACCGGTATTAGCCATAGTCTCGGCATAAGAATTAACAAATCTTAATGGATCCACTAGTGTTGTTGTTCCTGATTTTATAGCTTCCAGGCATCCAACTGCTGCTAAAGCTTTTCTATCTTCATCAGTCATAACAAATGAAATGGGCACCATATAACCATAAACTCTGTCTGCAGATCCGGCATTTTCAATTGCCCCTCTTAAAACATTTAAGACTGTGTGTGTATGATTATTAATAAGTCCAGGAATAATCAATCGATTTGTTAAAACATGTTTATCAAAATTTTGATACTTAGATTCAAGAATATCAGAATCGCCAACATCAATGATTTTATCGTTATCTATTGCAACAGCACCATTAGTTAAAACTTTATCATTTTGTTTCCCAGTAAGCACTGTAGCACGTGTAAGTAATATACCCATTTGTACTTCCTTTATGTTAGGTCTTTTAATTCTACTGCTGCATCAGGGTCTTTAGGTCTCATCAAAAAATAATCTAATCTTCTTCGATATAAATCTAGGATTCTGCGTAATTCTTTAACAGCTGTACTATGCTCATCAACTCTTAAATCTACACGGGCAAACGTATCATTACCATAAACTAAAATAGCTGCTGAGTGGTAGGGTGTCATATCCTCAATTTCTCCACCTGCATCCAATCCAGCTTCTAAACTCAACATTAATCTTTGTTCTAAATCCTCAGCTGAATTATTTTGAAAAGTTTGCGCCATGGCATCAATAACCTCTTTGCCTACCAATCCATTTCCCAAGGCAATAAAGTTATCTCCCTCTTGATGCCCTGCCCATAATCCATTTAATTCACCAGTTCGAGCAGCAGTACGACCATCAACATCTATAATACCAATTTGTCTACGCTCAATATACGGATCTGATTTTGATAATTCATTCATGGTTGCTTGTGCTGAATACCCAGTAGATAAAAGTTTTAAAGCAAATTTACCTAATCGAGGATCAGTAGATGCTTGAGTTGTTATTGCTCCTACATTGGGTTGAACGTGAGGACATCTAGAACCGACTGACAAATCTGAAGTAGTTACTACAACTCCAAACATCCCCGTCCTGCTACATCGTCCTACTATTGAAAAAGTACTACTCTCTATACCTATCATAAGTCACCTACGATCTGGATTTATGTAAAGAATGATGGAGGCGACGGCGGGATTCGAACCCGCGAATAGAGGTTTTGCAGACCCCGGCCTTAGACCACTTGGCTACGTCGCCTTAATATATTCTTTGTAATGCCGAGGAGGAGACTTGAACTCCTACGAGCTTTCGCTCACGGCCCCCTCAAGACCGCGTGTCTACCGATTCCACCACCTCGGCCCATGGATTGAACTCTGGCAGGGGTGCGAGGGCTCGAACCCCGGACCTACGGTTTTGGAGACCGCCGCTCTTCCAGCTGAGCTACACCCCTAAGGTTAAAACATCGTTTATGCTCACCAGAAGCTACAGTATACAGAAATTTAGCATCGAAAATCAATTACGTCAATTTTTCTTTTTGCCCAGCTAATTCTTCAAATGAATCGGAACTATTATTGCGTTCAGATTCTCTATACCATTGAAAAAAAATTATACCCATAAATAAGAAGAAAACAAATGCTCCAGGAATTTTCATAATAAGTCCACCTATTTGTTGATCTTCAATCCGACTTAACCCCCATAATACAGGTAGATCACTATACCAAAGATAAATTTCTCCCCGAGAAAACGTAATAGCTGCACCTACAAAACCCATAGGTAGGGTTTGGAAAAATAAATATATTATTCTTATTGGATATCCTAATCTTTGAACTTGAGCAGAAGCTCCTAGCAATGGCCACCATAAAACTAATGCTCCAAACATAAAGACTAAATGCTCAACAATATGAAGCCAATGATTTGATAAAGATAAATCATAAATCCAAGGAACATGAAAACCGAATATGACAATATTTGATAAGAAAAAAGCTATTATAGGATTAGCAAAAACACGAAAAGAAATCCTTAATATTTTTAATTGAAAAATCCAAGTCCATAACCATGGAGGTATTCCTTTGATAAATAATGGAATAGAAACCAAGATGAGTAATAGATGTTGTGTCATATGAGCACTAAATAAAAATCTATCAGCAAGTTCATGTATAAAAGAAGTTAATGCTATATATACAATTATATTACCTAGGGTGAAATACAATAGTCTTTTATTGTCGATATCTGGTGCTAGATTGTATTTCTCTCTAAGTGGAATAATCGCATATATATACAATGATTGAAGTAATAAAACTCCAATAATTATTTCAAAATGTAAGTGCCATTCAGTCCAAGAAAATTGATCAGTCATATAACTATTATAAGTTAGTAGCTATTTTTTGTCTTATTCGTTATCAACAACTTTCAATCGCCTAAAAGTAAGAATAGTTCCCAGAATCATACTGCCACTAAATAAAACAGCAGAAATTATAGCCATAAAGTCAGCCATTTGATTCCAACCATCTTCTGTGCCAGTAGCAGTTATTATTTGGATGAATAAATATACTGCTAGAAGAATAATAAAAACTGCAGTAGCTGCGCCGATTAATTTTCTAAACAAAATATTATCTGAAGCTGCAACCCCTGCTGCACCTATAGCGATTAAGGTTATAATTGTCGCACCAATCACAGCATAAGGTTCTAAAATTCCGAATCTTTTATGCTCTAAGTGAGCGAGGTATGTTAATGCTTCCCCAATACCAAAAATGAATCCTAGTGTAAAAAATACTACTATGAATGGAACCCAAAAAGCAGATAACAATCTGTCCATCAAACTAACCTTTCATTTATCAACAATTAAATAAATACACCAAACAACAACATAAGTGCACACAAAACATAGATCGCAAGTATCAACCCACTAGCAAACAGGATAGTAAATAGCTTGTGTTCAAATTTTAAATGCATGTAATATCCCACAACAACGACGAACTTACCTACTGAAAGAAGTAATAATATAGGTATTAATGCTGCAGCAAGTGCTTCTACGTATACAACAGCAACTTCAATAGCTGTAACAACACTTAATATTAGAGCAATAACAACGTACTTCGTGGAACTAGGATGTTCTGTATTATGATGTTCAGTAGCCATAATTTCTCCCTATACTAAATTAATGAACAATATTTGGTGCTTCAATAAGATAAACAACAGTGAATATCACAATCCAAACTATATCAACAAAATGCCAATACAAACCTGCCAATTCAATATTTAGACTTTGTTCTTGTGATAATCTACCTCTAAGCGACATTACAAAAAAAGACATCAAAATTACAACACCAAATGTCACATGTAAACCATGGAAACTAGTAAGTGTAAAGAAGCTTGATCCAAATAAATTACCTTGTAAAGTTACTCCTTGTTCAACAAAAACTGTAAATTCGAAATACTGTCCTCCAAGAAAGATACAACCTAAAATAGAGGTCGCAAGCAACCATATTCTCAATCTAGTGTGGTCTCCTCTTTGTATTGCACCTAGTGCTAAAACCATAGTTAAACTACTCATCAAGAGAACGAATGCACTCACGGAGGTGTATGGAATATTGAATACTTCATAAGGGTATGGACCTACCACACTTTTGCCTCTGTATAATAGATAAGTTGAAACAAGTGAGGCAAAGAACAAACAATCTGAGCCTATAAATGCCCACATCATAACCTTACGATTATCTAATCCTGTTGTTGTTGCATGACCTGCTGTTTCATGTGTAGTCATATTTAAGATACTCCCGTTCTTTAATGATGATCCTCAGGATCAGCTGGTTCAAAGCACCAACCGTATGCCCCGAAAAATGTAGCAAGGATACCAACAATGGCTACTGTCAAACCTACTACATTAAATTGACTATAAATTGCGAAACCAAATCCTGAAACTGACAATCCAATACCTGTTATAAATGGGAAATAAGACAAACCAGGCATATGTATATCTACTTCTTCATCTTCTTGATTATCATCTGAAGCACCTTGAGGAATAGGTGTCATATATCCTTGCTCATCAGTACTATATTTCGTATCCCAAAAAGAATCTAAGCCATTAACAATTGGAATTTCCTTAAAATTATATTCAGGGACTGGTGATGGAATTGACCATTCTAATGTCCTACCATCCCAAGGATCTGCAAGATCAGTACGTCGTTCTTGTCTCATAGTATAAAAAACGTTAACTATGAATACGATTGTACCTAATGCAATGATGTATGAGCCTATTGTTGAAACAGTATTCCAAAACTCCCATCCATATTCAGCGCCATATGTATAAATTCTTCTAGGCATACCATCCATTCCAAGCCAGTGCATAGGACCAAAACTCATATTCATGCCTATAAATAACAAGGCAAAATGTATTACACCTAGATTTTCATTCAAAAGTTTTCCACTAAATTTAGGCCACCAATAGTAAATTCCTGAGAAGATACCAAATATTGCACCGCCAAATAATACATAATGAAGATGGGCAACAATATAATATGTGTCCTGTTGTTGGTAATCTGATGGAGGAGCGGCATGACTCACACCACTAAGACCACCTATGATAAATAAAAACACAAAACCTATAGAGAATAACATTGGGGTCTTAAAATCTATTGACCCACCCCACATGGTACCAATCCAATTAAATATTTTTACACCAGTAGGAACTGCAATAAGCATAGTAGTAATAGCAAACGTAGCATTTGCTACAGGCCCCATACCGACAGTAAACATATGATGACTCCAAACAGCCCATCCCATGAATCCTATAAAGATACCTGAAAATATAATAAACGGATATCCAAATAATGGTTTCTTAGAAAATGTTGGTAGTACTTCAGAAACAATTCCCATAGCAGGTAAAATTAAAATATAAACCTCTGGATGGCCAAAAACCCAAAATAAATGTTGCCATAATAGAGGATCTCCACCTGCGCCAGGTGCAAAGAATTGTGTGCCTAAAATTCTATCTAAAGCAAGCTCAATTAAAGCTATAGTTATAACTGGCATTGCTGTAACAAGTAGTATGGATGTGATAAATGCCATCCAAGTAAATACTGGCATTCTCATTAAAGTCATACCAGGAGCTCTCATGTTTATTATAGTTACTAGGAAGTTTAAACCACCTGCAACAGATGAAACACCGAGGACTAGTAACCCAAGTGAGTAGAAGTCCATTCCTCTTCCTCCGCTACCATATTGATCGAGAGTTAATGGAGCATAAGCAAACCAGCCAGAGTCTGCTGCGCCACCGAGTATCCATCCAGCATTTAGTAACAATCCTCCAGAAAGATAAATCCAGTAGCTTAATGCATTTAAACGTGGAAATGCCACGTCACGAGCACCAATTTGTAAAGGTACAATGAGATTAAAGAATGTGACAGCTAAAGGCATAATTGCTAAAAATATCATAGTCAGTGCATGCATGGTAAACAGCTGATTATAGATATCAGGCGAAACTATTTCATTGCCTGCAAATGCAAGTTGACTTCTAATGACTACTGCTTCAAGCCCACCTAATAGAAAGAAAAATATAGCAGTAAAGCCATACATTATTCCTATTTTTTTGTGGTCAACAGTAGTAATCCACCCCCAAACACCTGTTGTGTAAGAAGTAGGTCTCTCCAAAAACCTTGGCAGAGATCCTGAATTAGCTGCCATCAATTTACCTCCATTATTTTATATTTCACTTATTTTCTATCTTAATGTTTGCAAATATGCAACCAGTGCCTCAACGTCACCTTCTTCAAAGTTTAACGTTGGCATATAAACTCCTGGTTTCATATTTTTTGGATCTGTAATCCAAGAAGTCAGATTTTCTTCCGTATTATCATAAATTCCAGAAGCAATAGTCGTCCTGCTAGCAATATGAGTTAGTACAGGCCCTGCATTACCTCTTATCTTCATACCTGCTACAGTATGGCACGCAGCACACATTTGGTTATCCACCTGTTGACCTCTTATGACTCCACTGAATTTTTTATTTGCAAATATATATGCACCCTTTGCAGCGAGTCCAGAACAATTTGCATCAGCAGATGTACATTCAATAAGGCTAGCATTTGCAGATTTTTGTTCATTCTCCACCCATTCATCAAATCCAGCTTGATCATGTACATAAACTTTAAATTTCATATTAGCATGTGATGTACCACAATATTCTGCACATTGTGCATAATATTCACCAGGTTCATCTGCAATGAACCACATTGAATTGTTATTATTAGGAACCAGATCCATTTTACCGGCTAATTTGGGTATCCAAAAACTATGAATAACGTTTTCAGATTTGAGAGACACGTTAATAACAGTGTCCGTGGGTATATGAAGTTCATTAGCTGTTATAACATTTATATTTTCATCAGTATATTCAAAGCCCCACCACCATTGATATCCTTCAGCAATCACTTCAATTTTGGGCTTATTTGTAGGGATATCATCATGTTCAAAAATCATACTAACTGTTGGAATAGCTACAGCTGCCAAAACGAAAATAGGTGCTATTGTCCAGGCAATTTCAAGTTTATCATGACCATGGACTTGTTTGGGAAGTTCATTTTCAGATTTTCTGCGGTATCTTATAATTGTGTAGACTAAACCTGTTTGAACTACAACAAAAACCGCAGCCATTGCCCAGAAAAGAATTTCAAACAAGTATCCCTGATCCCGAGCAATAGGTCCTTTTGGATCGAATGTAGATTGCAAATGTTCAGGTGTACAAGCTAAAGAAAGCCCCAACAACATAGTTGCAAAAACAATCTTTAAAATCCTCATGTGTTTCAAGTTATCACCATTCAAGCTTAATTATGTATCAATCTATTCTATCACAATCTGTGATAAATTTCACAGCGAAATATATCAAAGAGAGTTACACCAGTCAATACAAACTGTAATCAATTATTTCAAGTATTAAAACATGATTGTAAAAATAAACATTGTAGTAACTCAAGACCTGTTTTACAATAAGATAAATGACTACTGAAAAAAATGACTATACAACTTTATTTGATCTTTCTGGCGTAGGTTCAGGATTTAAAACAATTTTGTTGATTACCTTGTGTTTGCTTTTCGGCCTTATAACATTAGGCGGAATAGTAAGAGTTACTGATTCTGGTCTAGGATGTCCCGATTGGCCACTTTGTTATGGACAATTCATTCCACCTCTTCAAGACGTAACTTATGCAGGTGAAATTATTGAAGTACATAAAATTTGGATTGAATGGTCTCATAGAACATTAGCTGCTATAACTGGATTCCCGATATTGTTAGTGACAATACTGGCTTGGTGGAAATATCGTAAATTTTCCCTCATAACAGTACCTGCTACAATCGCTCTAATACTTTTAATCTTTCAAGTTGTACTAGGAGCGATTACAGTTTTAAAAGAATTACCGCCAGAAATAGTTACAACTCATCTAAGTACTGCACAATTTATATTTGCCACCCTGCTCTTTATGTATGTTATTTTGACTAACAAAATTCAACCTTTGAAAGACAAATTAATAATTGCTAAAATTCCAAACCTTTTACGATGGTCTATAATTGGCGCTGCAACTTCATTTATTATACTTATATCAGGATCATATGTTGTTGGTGCAGGTGCAGGCACTAGTTGTCCCAATTGGCCTCTTTGTGATAACACTCTTTTACCCCAACTAAATATTCAATGGCTACATATGTTTCATAGAGTCATAGTAGTACTGGGTACAATCACAATAGCAATTCCTGTCATCTATGCATACAAAATTAATATTCCCAAAATTACTTTTCCAGGATTACTTGTAGGAACTTTTCTACTCGCCCAAATTTTTATTGGAGCGTTAAATCCAGCTTCAGGGTTCCATCCCGTATTCAGAGTTCTTCATTTGTCATTAGCATCTGCATTATGGCTTGCCTCTATGTACCTTTTAACAATTACCTGGATGTATCAAAAACAAACAAACTTAAAATCTGAATTCAATTTAATACAACTACTATCTGATTATTTTGAATTATCTAAACCATTGATCATTTTATTACTACTACTTTCTGCTCTAACTGGAATGATTATTGCTGAGCAAGGTTTACCACAAATACATCTTATAGCTACTGTATTAGTCGCAGGTGCTTTGGCTTCAGCTGGGGCTAATGCAATAAATAATTTCATGGATAGAGACATAGATACCGTCATGTCTCGAACCAAATCCAGGCCTGTTGCTGGCAGTAGAGTTAGCCCTACCAATGCATTGATTTTTGGCGTCGTATTAAACGTAATATCCTTCGTGGCTTTTTGGACAATAGTTAATTTACTTAGTGCTTTATTAACATTGGGTGCAACTTTATTTTATGTTTTTATTTACACGCTATGGCTAAAAAGAACGTCTACTCAAAATATTGTTATTGGTGGAGCAGCAGGAGCACTTCCTCCTATCATTGGGTGGGCTGCAGTACAAGGCAGTATTGGTCTACCATCACTATACCTTTTTGCAATAATTTTCTTTTGGACACCTCCACATTTTTGGGCACTCTCAATACTTTTAGAAAAAGATTATGCTAATGCAAATATTCCAATGCTAAATGTAGTTATGGGTATCGAAGAAACACGTAAATTTATAATGATGCATTCAATAATTTTGGTTGCATTAACTATACTTTTCTATACTGTTCCTCAACTAGGTCTGTTTTATCTTGTTTCTGCACTAATTTTAGATGTATATTTTTTGTATCTTGGTATAAAACTTTGGCAGAGCCAAGACCATTTATCTGCGAGAAAATTATATTTATATTCCCTGTTATATCTTATGCTTTTATTAATAGCAGTTATGATTAGTAGTGGTTTCGGTATTTGATAAATATACAAAAAATATACAAACCTTTTTCCTACAGTATTACTTTATTGGTTGTATTTCTACTTTGGACTATTCTGCTAACTAACTGTACACCTAATGAATTTAAGGGTACAACTATTACTAATGGA
>Ga0111541_10000769_pt1 | contig 10530 bp, 4 predicted proteins | sample Knorr_S7_td_DCM__FD_83039 | JGI IMG/M metagenome (GOLD analysis project Ga0111541, IMG submission 83039) | Marine microbial communities from Southern Atlantic Ocean transect - Knorr_S7_td_DCM_ad_131m_LV_B (version 2) (version 2) | ecosystem: Environmental > Aquatic > Marine > Oceanic | place...
AGAAGATGTAGAAAATGACTTGGACTACTGGATAAATACAGTAGGACAATTATGTAATTGGGGGAGCTTCATAAAAGAAGAGATAGAAATAGATCAAGATACAGATTTAACAACCATTTATGTGTCCGTAACTGGTTCCGACTCTTTAGGTAGTGGGTCTGAAAACAGTCCTTATGCTACTATTCAAAAAGGACTTGATGAGAGCAATAATGGCGATACAATATTAGTTGACTCTGGCACTTATATCGAAAATATCATCTGGCCACCAACGAATGGTATTAAGTTGACTGGAAGTGGTGAAGAAAACTGTATCATAGATGGTGACTCAACTGGAAGAGTCATTTCTTTTCTCGATAGCTTAAATGGCATTATAGATACAAATACTCTGATAACCGGTTTTACAATTCAAAATGGATTTAGTGATTTTGATAATACAGGAGAAAAACCTGGAGGTGGTATATATTGTTTCAATGCTAGCCCAATGATAACAGATTGCATAATAAAAGAGAACTATGCATACGGAGATGGAGGAGGTATCACATTACTTGATGGTTCTAATGCAGTATGTTCAAATATTGAGATCATTAATAATATTGCAAAAGGGAGACGACTCCCTGGTATGGGATCAAGATATAGAGGCAGCGGTGGTGGTGTTCTAATAATAAACTCTGATCCTGTTTTTACTGATATAAATATTACCAATAATTATGCCGGTGAATATGGAGCTGGCGTATATGCCCTCAACTCTTCACCTATATTTAACAATTTTATTATTTCTGGGAACGTTGGTTCAGGAAACCTTCAGAAAGGCGGCGGTGTATTATGCGAGGGTACCCCTAATGCAATTTTCATTGATGGCTCAATATTTGATAATGGTAATGCTGATATTGGTTTTGCTCCTTATATAGGTGGTGGTATTTTTGTCGGCCCTGCCCCATTTGACAGTTCATCATCTTTTTATGCTCAATTGATCAACGTAAATATTTTTAGCAATGTTTCTAGAATGTGGGGCGGTGGTGTTGCCGGAAGCGGGATCAGCATCTCAGGAGGAACAATAAAAGAAAATACAGCCACATATTTTGGTGGTGGTGTTTATAAAGGCGGTCATATTTACAGTTTAGGTAATATTGATTTTTCAACGTTAAATAGAGTGAGTGTATACTCAAATACCGTGGATGATTCAAATGCTATAGGCAACGATATTTTCTCTGAATCATTTTTAGATGTTGTACTTGATACATTCACAGTAATGAATCCCACAGATTATTACTGCACACCAATTGATAGTTTTGCATTTGATATTATGACAGGCTTAGATGACCTTCAAACCTTTGATGGATCATTGCCATCCGAGTTTATTTTACACCCACCCTACCCTAATCCGTTCAATCCAATGACAACCATCAGTTTTGAAATCCCACTAAATAACATAGATCATGTTAATGTAAATATTTATGATCTAGCTGGTCGTATTACGGAACAATTGATAAAAGAAAAATTGAGAACAGGCTTCCACACCATACAGTGGGATGCTTCTAGCCACAGCGCAGGAATTTATTTCTTAGAATTAGTTTCAAAAAATAAACGGCTAGTACAAAAGCTGATACTCTTAAAATAATTAGGCCAGGTTTTCAGCAATAATATCAGCAACATCTTTGACCACAACTTCTTCTTTCCCTTCTGGTGTCATTGGACCAAGGCCTTGTTTCATCATACCATAACAGAAGTTGCACCCCGTCACTACAGTATCAGCACCTGATTCAATCACCTGTTCTGCTCTAACAAGATGAGTGCGCCCTTTTGTCTCTTTTTTCCACCAAAGGGCCCCGCCAGCACCACAGCAAAGTGTATTCCTTCCATTTTCTTCCATTTCCTGAAAGCTAGTAGAGGCTGACCGTATTGCGGTCCTAGGTTCTTCTACAATATCAAGCATTCGAGATAGATTGCAAGGATCATGGTATGTTACTTTACCATTCTCACCCATTTGAACCTTTATCTTTCCTTCCTCAATCAATCGTCCAACTACCTGTGTATGGTGTTCAACAGTATAGTTAACTGTATCATATTTTTCGTATTCTTTTCCTAGATTCACTGCACAATGTGGGCATAATGTCACAACTTTTTTTGTCTCGGCCAGTTGTTCCATATTATGTTCCCTTAACATTGTATAAGTTAGTTTATCGCCTAAACGATTAGCGGGATCTCCAGAGCAATGTTCCTGTTCTAATACCCCATAACTAATCCCTGCAGTATCGAGTATTTTTGTAAAATTCTCAACTGATCGGTTGAAATTAGGATCTAATCCGTGCCTTGCAAAACAACCAAGCCACAATACATACTCCATATCAGGGGTAAATACAGGTAAAGAGTCAGCAAAGTCACTGCTTGACGCCCCCTCTGTATTTCCCGTCTCTTGAAGATTGGTAAATAATTTTTGGTATTCTTGAGGAACTCTGCCTTCTACAAGCACCTCCAGCCTTCTTATTTCGTCAGATTTTTCCACATGATTCCCCACAGGGCATACCTCGGTGCAGGCCTGACATGTTGTGCACTCCCATCCTGCTTCAACATTGATCTGGTCTAAGACAGCTACATCTTTATTATTGAGAATGGGCTGTCTTAGATCAAGTATAAAATGATTTTTTGGATCGAGAATACCTCCACCTCTATTTGCAGGACATACATCTGTACAGCGACCACACTCTACACATGAGAATATATCTAGAGCCTGATTTTGAGTTAATTTTGTAAGATCAGTAAGCATAGCATCTAATTCATCTTCATCACCCTCAAGATCTATGTGGACTGGTGTATGTTCCGGCTGGTCAAAAGGTTTAAAGAAAATATTAAAAGGACCTAATACAAGATGAAGATGCTTACTTCTTGGAATAAGGAAAAGAAAAGCTAAGATCACAATAGAATGTATCCACCAATTAACCTTCCACAATAAGGGAGAAATATTCATTTCTCCTATTAAATAGGTTACCATCAGAATAACGATAAATAAAGCAACAACACCAGAGGTAATAGATATTTTACCTAAGGCCTTAGGCCTGGTAATAAATCTTCTATAGGTTAAAGAAAGAATACCAAAAATAACAAGGATCGAAAATGGTATTACTATATATGAATACGTTGTATGGGCAGAATGAGATAATATTGGTTTATAAAATCCCATAGAAAAATGGTCTAGTGTTATGATACCAAATACTAGGAAACCCCAAAATACCAAAGCATGCATAATACCAGGCCATGGACGTTCTCGAATCACTTTTTCATGTAGAATAACCTCCCTGAACACTCGTATCAACCTTTCTGAAAATCTATCAAGTGGAAGTGTGCCTGTGCCCTGCAGTACGATGACCATGCGCCGGTATACCTCGTACGAAAAGGAGCTGAGTGCTGCCAGAGTTAATCCGGCAAGAACGAGTTTTTCAATAAAGGAAAAAGTAATAGAGTCCATTTACCCTATCTTAATTTTTCAGGGCTTCTATCAATTTAGGTACGATCTCTAGAACATCTCCAACAATAGCATAGTCTGACAATTCAAATATTGGCGCTTCAGGATCCTTATTTATTGCAATAATATTCTTCGATCCTTTCATGCCAACCACGTGCTGAATTGCACCAGACACACCTAAAGAAAAATACAATTTTGGTGCAACATTATGCCCCGAGCTTCCAACCTGTCTAAAAGAGTCAACCCAACCAGAATCAACTACTGGGCGACTAGCAGATACCTCAGCACCTATTACCTCTGCTAGGTCAAAAGCTAGGTGAACGTTCTCCTCCTTTTCTATTCCTCTACCTACTGATACAAGTAATTCCGCATTCTCGAGATCTACATCGCCCGCAGCCTCTTGAAATGGTTCTTCTGAGGTAGAACGAACACTTGAAACATCGAGTTCTACATCAAATGGCGTAATTGCAGACGAACCTGTTATCATTTCTTCATCATTGAATGCCGCAGATTGAAAACTAAGTATTATCTGGTCCGATTCTGATGAAACACTAGCATTTAATTTTGCATTGAGAACCTGTTTGACAAATCCTTCATCAGACAGTGAAATAATATCTGGGATAAAAGGAATATCTAGTTTAGCACTTACCCGAGGCATGAAATCTCTTGTTTGATACGTATGGCCAACTACGATCGTTTTTGGAGATTTGGACTGTATGACCTGGGTTACTACTTCTGAATAACCATCTGCACTATATGATGACAGTAGGTCGTGCTCTACAGTTAGTATCTCTTCCAGTTCATAACTGGATAACTCACTGGCTAAAGAACCAGCATTCTTGCCAATCGCTAAAGCAGTGACCGACCCACCCAATTTCTGTGCTCCTGCAACCGCCTCTCTACTAAGACGATGTAATGACCCTTGATTATCCTCGAGAACCACTAAAATATTCATAGATTATACAACCTTTATTTCCGATCTCAAGATTTCAGCAATACGTTGGACCGCTACATCCACATCGCCATCAATGACCTCTGTCTGCTTGGATGTCTGAGATACAAAGACCTTATCAATGGATTGGGATCTGCTACTTGCATCAAGCTCGGAACCCAAAACGGTCTTGATCTCTTTTTTCTTAGCTCCCATAATACCTTTTAATGAAGGATATCTTGGTGTATTTAATCCAGACTGTATACTAACAGAAGCTGGCAACGGAAACTGAACCCATTGGAACCACCCTGATTCCAGCTCCCTCTTGAGCCTTATACTTTCTCCTTGAATATCTGTCTCAATAGCTAGCGTAGCAGTAGGCATGCCTAATATTTCACCTAATAGGACACCGGTCTGACCCATTCCAGTGTCATCGGACTGAAGTCCTGTTAGAACAAGATCAAAATTTTCATCCTTTAAAACAGCAGCAAATCGTTTAGCTATAACTAAGGGATCTGTCTCTATAGGTTCATCTTCTTCAATATGGATTCCACGATCCCCTCCTTTTGCAAGGCCTTCCCGGATAACTTTTTGAACTCTATTCGGACCCATGCTAACAACGACGACCTCTCCCTCTCCCTTTCTTTCTTTGATCAATAATGCCTCCTCCAAAGCAAAATTATCTGGGGGGTTCATAACAAAAGTAACCGGATCTTCATTTATCCATGATTGACCCTCATTTATTGGAAGGACGGATTCCGAACCGGGCACTTGTTTCACCAAAACTGCGATTTTCATTTATAGATTTAAAGAAGAATAATTGAGTTAATTTAAGGTCTTAATTTAATTGGCACAGAGAGATGCACCAACAATGATGAAAGATTTTTGGACCCAGATCATTTTAGAGTCATTATTCATAGTAGGGAGTATTTTAACTCTTTACTGTCTTTATTTACTTTGGGCAAGGCGGAGTTATAAAAACGCAAAGAAGCCTAAGGAATGAAAATTCTTTGAGGATTGATATTTCTTGATTAGGTTCAAAGGTTATCAATAAAAGATATCGAATTTTATTTCTGACTTAAAACCAAGGAGCAATAGATGATTAAATCGTTAAAATATGTGATCACACTTACTTTGCTTATGGGCCTTGCCTTTTCGCAGTCCATACAAGGCAACTGGGATCTTAATGCTGCAATTGTTGAATATACTTACGAAGTTCGTGAATTTGACAGCCCAGAAGATTCAGCAAATGGATCTTATGCTGTAACAGCATCCTGGCCTAGTTCAGCTGCTGCAGCTGCAGGGATGGGATATACTCATACTCTCCTTAGCTATGATATTGGAGATACCATTACCGTTGCGCTGGTTCCATTAGTTAATGAAACATTACTTCAAATGTTTGGTGTTGCTATGAACGTGGACCTAAATGATGATGGTACCTTTACCATTAATGAAGGAAGTACATATCCAACTACTGAAACAGAAAATTGCTCTACATTCGCAACAGTTCCTAGCGTTTCAGAAGCTGGTACATGGACAAGTACCCCTGGCTTTACTCATCCTGATGATGCAAATGCATACTCAATGGGATGGGGTATTTCTTTGTCATCCGTTTTTGCACAATTTAATGCAGCAGACCTTGTGAATGGTCAATATGGTGTAGATTATGGAGTTGGTACTGATATGGAAAACTGGGGAATGGTCACGATCGACTATGAAGATGCTGACCATACTGTTCCTACAGATCTGGAGATCTTTTGGGAAGCCCATGACGGCGTTGCAAGTGGTCTAGGAGTAAATGATGCAGGCCAGTTAAATGGCTTCACAGGTGTACCAGTTTCTCCTGCTGATACTGTAACAGTCCACAACATGGAAGCATACTTATATTATTATGAGAATGATCTATGGCAATCCCTAGCTTGGACAGGTGATAGCATATCAGATCTTACAGTGCCCATCCTAGGTGGATCAGGTCATCCAATTGACCCAACAAATTCTGAGACATTTACAATTGATCCCGTAACTGGAGATACGCTGCCTGTTGGCGTTGTAGATGCGAACCATGGATATTTATTTGATCCAGCTGGTGGGGATGGTGTCCCTTTTAGTGGAGACGAAGCTCTGGCCCCAACCGGGTATTTCTTTACCTATAATTTTCTAGAGGCATCTGGCACATTTTCTGGAGTTTTGGAAGGAGCATTAGCTGCTGGAGCGGATCTTGAAAGTGCACTGACGGCTGCCGCTGATTCAGTAGCTTTCATTTACGTCGGTTCAGATACATCTGCTGCGATCGCGGCAGGAGTTGCTAGCTCTATATATGCAGATTATGTGGCATGCCTAGGCACAGGCGCATCTGCTGATGATTGTGCTCCAATTCTTCAAGCAGGTCCGACAATGACACTAATTGGTGTGACACAAAATTGTCCAGATTGTTGGGTTGATGATTCCGATTTTGATTATGACCCATATGAAGGTGTTGGACGCTTAGTATTTGAAGTAGATAATAGGTGTATCCCAGATAATACAACCCAAAGGGTTAATACGTTCTGGACCTATGCTGGTAGTTCAACTGAGGTTGATGAAGATGCTCCAATTGCTCAGGAGTTCACATTGTATGGGAATTATCCAAACCCATTCAACCCAGAAACGAAGATCCGCTTTGCTACTGAGAAATTTTCTGATGTAACAGTGACAATTTATTCAATACTAGGTGAAAAGGTTACTGTAGCACATAACGGAGAGTTATCATCAGGTACTTACGATATCACATGGTACGGTACAGACTCTAATGGGAATAAAGTTCCAAGTGGGGTTTATTTCTATGAAGTACGTTCGGATGATAGAATCCAGAAAGGAAAAATGTTACTCTTAAAATAACATTACATCATAAAATACAATTAAACATACTTACACCAAACAGCCTCGTTTCACGGGGCTGTTTGGTATTTTGAGGTCATATTGAGATTATATTATCCATTAATTATCTTATTCATGTCCACACTATTTGCCCAAAAGGGTGAGATATCAGGAAAAGTCACCGACTCTACGAATGATTCTCCTTTGATAGGTGCAAATGTAGTGATCGAGGGAACGAATCAAGGTGCAGCTACAGACGCGGAAGGTCGTTACGTGATCAAACAATTAGATTCTGGGAAGTATACGATCATGGTATCTTATATTGGCTATAAAAATTTCAAAGAGGACATTACTTTGGATGGCAACCAGAAGATGTCTAAGGACCTTGCACTCCAGCCAGAGGCAATTGAAATGGAAACATATGTTGTCACTGCATCTAGGCGTAGAGAACGCGTAGAAGATGCACCTGCAGCTATTTCAGTCATCTCGAAAAGGGAGATCCGTCGTGAAAGTAATACCAATCTTGGTGATTATTTAAAAGGGACCAAGGGGATTGATTTTACTCAATCAGGTATAGATAGTTATAATATGACAGCTCGTGGATTTAATTCCTCTTTCAGCTCTAGGCTCTTGACCTTGACCGATGGGCGAATGGCAAATGTCCCTTCTTTACGCTTAACAGCATATAATGTGATCCCTGTGTCATTTGAAGATGTTGAGCAAATAGAGGTTGTTTTAGGTCCATCTTCTGCACTTTATGGGCCTAATGCACATAGCGGTGTTCTCAATATAGTCACATCTTCCCCTCTAAGATCTACTGGAACAAGTATAAATATCCAAGGAGGTCTTTTAAATCAAGCGGATACAGATCTATTAAAAAAGTTAACATTTAGGACTGCACACAAATTTGGGAATATCGGGTTTAAACTATCCGGAGTTGCATTAGCTGGTCAAGATTGGACACATTATAATCAGGATGAATTTGAAGGACATGACCCAGCGTTTATTGGAAGGGCAAATCTCAAACATGACCGTCTAGATAGAGGTGGTAGGCTGGCCTCAGAAAGTGATAATAACCCTCGATTTACTCAGGAAATGTTAGGCCATGTTGAAGGATCTGATGAATCTTGGGTCGGTTATTATTGGGGAGATTACATTTCTGAAATAGGTGGTGAAGATGGATCTCCAGTAATTACTCAGGCTATGGTCGATGAAGCATCATCAGACCCATTTAATCGCTACACTCTTGATAATGGAATGGTATTGTGGTTTGTTACTGAAGATAGAATAGGAAAAATATATGCAGATGGGATAGACAATGATGGCGATGGTGCTATTGATGAACAGATCGACATAGGCATTGATGATGAAGAAGAGGCCTGGGTTGATGGAGTAGATAATGATGGCGATGGCCTCATAGATGAGAGTGATGAATTAGGTAGTGCGTGGCTAGATCGATTTGGATCCAGTACCGATGTCTCTAATTTAGAGCCAAATACAACTATCTACTCCAATCCAGACTCGACATGGAGCGTTTTGGATGAATACCATAAGTTTGGATTTGGTAATTACACATACGACTCTGATGGTAATATCGTTTTTGATACCAATAACAATGGAATCTATGCAGATGATTGGGGTTCAAATGGTTTGGATGACGATCTTGATTGGGGCCCATATAAAGATGATCTTGGGAATGCTTATGATATCCCATATGAGCCATTTACCGACCTTAATGGTAATGGAATATATGATAGTGATGTAGGTGAGGGTTATGCAGATTTTTTTGGCACGTTGGTATTACTAGATTTTGGCTTAGATGGAATACCAGCACTTGATGCTAATGACGATGGCGACTATGATGATGACGGAGATATACCGCCTGATTATGGTGAAGGTAATGGCGTATGGGATGGAGAAACATTTGAGAATTTAAATGGGAATACAGAAATAATCGACGGAGAGAGTGTTCCGATCTGGGATGTATTTGATAATAACGACCTTGATGGTGACGGAAAACCAAGTATCGGTGAAAATGGTGTTGATGAGTTTGATGAAAAAGATTTCTCTATGAATTATGGAGGGCTTACCAACAAATATAAAGATGCTAATGATGATGGCATTGAAGATTTTCCCGAATTCAAAGTTCGTAATTATCGATATGATATGAGAGTTGACTGGGAACCTAATTCTGATTTTTCCTTGAATTTCTCGCATGGTTTTGCTTGGGCAAAAAATATAAATATCACTGGAATCGCCAGATATCTTGCTGATGGTTGGATATATAGATACTATCAAAGTAGAATGCGATGGAAAAATCTTTTTCTACAGTCATATCTAAATACTAGCTACTCTGGCGACCCAGACCGTCCAACAAGGAATCTAGCTACTGGTAGTATTATTTATGATCGATCTAAAAAATTCAGCTTTCAGTTACAGCATCTAAATGAGTGGAAAAATGGAGATATAAGATTTGTATGGGGTATGGACTATTTCTTGACAATGCCTGATACTAGAGGCACCATACTATCAGATAAAGATCTAAGTGACAGGCGAGATAACAATGGGAACGGTGAAGCAGGTTCGCCTTATGTATTTGATGATAGAAATGATGACACATGGTATGATGATGGAGAAAGGTTTACACGATGGGGCACTAATGATCTTTCACAATTTTCTTTGCCATCTGATTCATCTTTTTCTGATGCAGTTTATGGAGCGATCGCAGATGGATTAGATAATGATAGAGACAGTGATGACTTCCAAGATATAAATGGAAATGGGATCCCAGACTTTATTGATGCAAATGGAAATGGCGAATATGATTCAGGAGAAATTATAGAACCAGGAGTCCAGTGGCTTGGAGGGCAAAACTTTTATATATATGCAGATGGGATCGATAACGATGGAGATGGAAAGGTTGATGAGAATATAGATGAAGGTATTGATGAAAGAGCGGAAGACAATCGTTATACTGTAAATGAATTGGGTGCATATTATCAGTTAAACTGGAAGATAAACAAAAAATGGGAATTCATTCAAGCGACTAGACTTGATGCCCATGATCGCTTGACGGATGTAATTCAATTCAATAACCAAGGCTATGGAATGGGCTATAGTCCATTTGATTGGAAATTCAATTTTAATAGTAGTGATGGGCTTCAGATCTCTCCAAAAGTTGGTATTGTACATAGACCAAAAGAGAATCAGAATTTTAGATTAACCTGGGCACAGGCATTCAATACACCAAGCAATCAAGCTTTGTTTTTAGATATTTTTGTAA
>Ga0111541_10000773_pt1 | contig 10473 bp, 8 predicted proteins | sample Knorr_S7_td_DCM__FD_83039 | JGI IMG/M metagenome (GOLD analysis project Ga0111541, IMG submission 83039) | Marine microbial communities from Southern Atlantic Ocean transect - Knorr_S7_td_DCM_ad_131m_LV_B (version 2) (version 2) | ecosystem: Environmental > Aquatic > Marine > Oceanic | place...
CACAGGCAATACCATAGTTTGTATATTCATCTCCAATAATTTCAAAACCTGAAACTACTGTATTTGAAGCAGAAATATTTATTCCACCATAGTTCCCTGTTGCATCAATAATCGCTCCTGGTTCTGCATTGAGTATAACACTATTTTCAATGTATATATGATCTGAATATATACCTGCAGGAACAGATATTATTGCACCCGGCTCTGAATTATTAATAGCATCTTGAATAGTATTTCCTTCACAGTCAATAGTTCCTTCTTCTATACCATTACCGTTACAAATACCACATTCATCTAAAGCAGCATCACCACCCCAATTACCCAAACAGTCCTGCACACAATCATTTGAGGTATCTATATCACAAATGCCACAATTATCTAATAAAGCTAGCCCAAAACATTGCCCCGCACAATCAACTTGAGGACCCTGTATTCCTGGATTTGCATAAATCATTCCTTCACATTCATTACAAATAAAGCTAGACTGAACATCACCTATAAAATATGTTAAATAGATTTCAGAATACTGTATCATCCCTTCAGCATAGAAAATTGTCAGGTCAGAATAGTCTATGGAATTATTAAAGTCTAAGTTTGGGAATCCTATTGTATTATTAGGATTTAAAGTTTGTGGATTAAAATCTATAAAGTGATATTGATAAAAATCATTTCCGCCTTCATCAATAGCATTCACTTCAAAACTTAATGCATGATAGTTACCATTCATTTGACTATCAAAGCCGAATATTGTTCCATTTGTTAGATCTCTTGAAGGGAGTGGAAAGTTTGCATATTTAGATTGAAAGTAAGAAAAATCATGATGATTATTACCATTGGAAATTCTTTCAGAATCAAAAATCCATTCCTGTCCAGTCTCAATACATTGCACCGTTAAGCCAATAATATTTCTTTCAGCAATTAGTAGGTCACTATAAACAAGATCGCCAAGAGTGTATATAAAATTATAATGGAATCCATCTTCCCATTGATTAGAAATAGTAAGCTCATTACTACTAACAAAAGTATTTTCACCATTACAAATATCACATGCATCTAACTCGGCAGTACCATTGGGAACACCAGTACAATCTAAACATGTAGAATTATTTCCTCCACAAACACCACATTCATCATTATATTCACAACTATCATCATCAAATGTGGCAAATTCATTATAATTACAAGCTTCAGTATCCGTGCATCCTGGAATACCACCAGCGAGCTCATCGATCCAATGAAAACAGAAATTAGACCATTCTAAATCTTCTGAAGGGGTTGCATCGTAATATGTATCTTCAGATGCATCATAAATTTTAAAAGTTGGAATATCACCAAAAGTCATGTATCCTGATGTAGAAGCTCCATCATAGCCCATTGCTACTACATCACATATACCACCTCCACATTGAGAAGTATCCCACTGACGTGCACCAACGCATATATCATCCTTAAAAGCTCCAACCCAGTCATCACTATCTAATGTTTCTCCATTTAATAAGACATTAGAAAAAAAATAGGACCCTTGAATAGTAGATTGTTCAAATTGAAAATCTGAAGGTGGATCTTGTGCAAATAGTACTGATGTAACTAGTGCTATAAAAATATTTATAAACTGTCTGTTTGTTTGAACTTCGTTCATCGTATGTTTCCTTTTATCAAATTTACTCTCATAATTTACCATGTCTCATAGTCCTATATCCGTGCTGTAAGTCACAATCTTGCTATTTCTTATTTGTAATAGTTTTCAGTTTAAATAAGATTGTAAAATCATCATATATCATCCTATCACCTAAATCAGGAAAATATTTACCTGATTTATATTTAATATTGAAAAGCGTTCTATTTATATCTATTGAACCTGTAGCAATCATAATATTATCTTTAGATTCTAATTGAATCGGGAAAGAAATATCATTTGTAATTCCACGAATAGTTAAAGAAGCAAAGACATCTATTTGCTTATTTTTTTTGTTGTATGTAGAAGCATTTATTTCCAAACTTGCTTTTGGAAAAGAATCTACAGAAAAGAAATCATCATTTTTTAAATGATTAGTTAGCTTTAAACTCCATTCAGGAGATTCAATATCTGTAGTTGTTATAGAATGCATATCCATAACAATTGAACCAGAAATAGGAACACTATTTTTTAAAGCAATCCAACCTGAAGATAAATTAATATAACCTGAATGTTCTCCAGTTACTTTACGTCCAACCCAGTTGACTTGACTATTTACTTTGTCTACATAGACAGTATCGATTATATCGTTTGCCCAAATGGTGCTTAAAAATAATAGTATAATTTTCATCATATCCTCAGATTTATATGTAAAATAAAGTAGTTCCCCTCCAAGGGAGCACTAATTTAATCAAAAGTAATAAAAAAAAGAAGAGAAAATTATTTACAGTTTTTAACGTCTTGTTTGCCAAGTTTATTAACTAGGCAGTTGGGGTAGGGAGCACAAAGTTGGTTATTTTCTAGGTTAAACCAATAAGGACCATGTTTAACAATATTTAATTCACAAATAGATTCAGGGATTTCTCCTTTTAAATTATTACTATCTATTCGCAGTTTTAAAAGAGCACTTAGATCACCAATGTTTTCAGGAATGTTACCTGAGAGGCCACAGTTGTATTCATATAGATAATATGGAGATGGAACTTCTTGGCAAATAAAATGAGTAAGACGACCATTTTCCCACAGTTGCCAACCAAGCTCAATAGCTTCAATTTTACCATTAAAATTTGTATCCATATCAATAAGAAGTGAGTCTCCGCTATTTTCAACGAAAGCTTGCAGAACAGCAATATCTTTAAAATAGCAGTCGTTGATATCAATATCATGATACCAGTTAAATCCATCACATGCGCCGTTTGCTAAACTAAAGAAAAAAGGAATTAATAATAATGGATATATCATTTTCATATTAAAATTTAATATAATAGTATAGATGTATTGTAATTGATTTTATACTTCATTTAGTACAAAACTGATCCGTCTGCAGTCCATCGCTTTATCTCTTTGTTTGGGTTGCCATAATTAAAGGATTGTTCTGATTTTATCTGTCCGTTATCATGGTACCATTTTTCTATACCGTGTTTTTTTCCATAGAAAAAATCTACCTCATACATAATAATATTATTAGGAAAATATTTTTTTGTCACCCCATGAAGTTTGCCTGAGCTATACTGTGCTTCAGATATTAGATTTCCATCTATAGACCAATAGCGACTCACACCATCTAATTTATCATTATGCCATTCAGCTTCATATTCAATATTTCCGTTACTATAAAATGATTGTTCTATATTTTTTTGTTTCTCATTATTATTAATACTCCCAAAGTGTTTTATGCAGCTTAGATGTAAAAGTATATAAGAATATAAAAATACCCTAAATAATATATTTTTAAAAATATGTGATCTAGCTCTCATTTAATTATATAAATAGAAAAGTGTGACAAGCTACAAATTCTATAAAAATTAATCATTCTATATTTTACCAAGTGCGGAACAATAATTTTGAGGAAAAATCATGAAAAAAAACGAAAAACTACAAAATATCAAATATATCATTTGGTTCAATCTTTTTATAGGGTTTTATAATTTATATATGTTTAATGAACTTAATTCGGTTTTCCATTTTGTACTAGGTTCTATGAATATAGGCGTTTGGGTTTTTGGTAGAGAAAAGTATTTAAATTTTTCATTATCTAGTGTGATAAAAAATAGTAAAAGTATTGAGAAATAAAGGCTTGTCATAGAGGTTTAAAATACAAAGGCATTAGATAAAGATACACTAAAACCTTTTGCAGAGTTATAGATGCCTCCAGATTGTGAAAAACCTAACATGAACTGGTAGAAACCAAACTCTAAAGAGATACCTGTGCCCCATTGGAATTTATCTTTACTTCCCAAAGAAAGACCATTTATAAGCGTGAACCATTTAATAGGACTGTAATGAGATGCAATGCTAAGTCCTGGCCTTTTTGAATAGCCTAAACCTTCACTAAAACTAAATTTTAGATTTGAAGCTAAAATGAGTTTGTTTAATTTATATTCACCCCCAATAATAAGATTAGTTGGATAATAGGTGTTAAATGATCCTGTTGGATAAGAGGTCTCAACAAGTGTTATATCAGTTATTTCTTCATCACTTGTATCATCTGAATTATCAGCTTCTTCTGTATTACTTTCTTCACCGGAAGAATCAGAATTATTTAGCATATTTACGGTAGCATCAGCACCAATATGGTATTCAAAAGCCGTAGATTCTTTCCATTTAATATGGCTTAATATATTTTGCATAGCTAAACTAGCTGTAATTCTATTATCAATTTCAAATATAAAACCAAAGTCAAAACCATACCCTGTACCATACGGAAAAGAATTACCTTTGGATCTAGACATTATGTTAAAATCTGGATCTGATTCCGTATCGAGATAATAGCCCTGTAGGCTATATTTTGTCACAATATCTACATTAATAGGAGAGGGGGTGTCTGTTTTGGGTATATATTGAAAATTTCTAATAATCGATTCAAAATATACAATTCCTAAAATATATTTAGCTGTGACTCCAAAATACGTCCTCTGTGAAAATTTATCAAAATATTGCAATAAAAGAGGGTTTTTTATTTCCTTTCCATAAGAAAAAGAAATTGGAAGTGCAATTTGAAACTCGTTTTTACGGTTGGATAAATCTAGAGGAGCATTTACTCGTGTGCCTGAAAAAAGAAAGTTAAAAATTTGTTTTGGAAAAGACAGCTCACCATATAGTTCTGGAGATATAGAAAAAGCAAAGTTATTTTTTCTAAATCCTATTTTTTTTTGTAAAATGTTATTAATCCACCAATCATTTTCTTTAAAAGAGGATAAAATATCTGTTTTATCATCGGGAGTTAACTCTTGTCCTCCTAAATTTAAAAAATTATTAATAAAATTTGCATCTATACTTGAATTCCCAAACTTAGCTCCTATATTTATAAATTCATAAGAAGATTTTTTACTATTCTGTTTCCATTTTCGTTTAGATTTTGGTATCTCATCTATATAAGTCATAACTGGAACAACATTTATAGTAAGGGATGTTTCCTTCTCTAATCTTCTCACATAATAGTCGGTGTCAGTTAAATTAGCAAACCCTGTCGCATAAATAGTATATATTGTATCTTTTGGAATCATCGATGAATCTTTTTTAGGTATCCATCTATCTAAATTCAAAGAACTCCACCAATTGTTTTTTATGCTTTCTGAGGTTATAGTTGAATCATTTTCAGAAATACTTTCTTTACTTTCATCACGAATTTGATTATTTCCAATTACAATATTAGTGTTGGAATCAAATTTAGCAGGGATACTATCCATATAGGTAGATTTATAACCAGTTTTTTTAAGAAGCTTTAAATAAAAAGATGCATCTTCTCTTGTATTTAACTTATTTATGTATACAGAAAATAGACTTCCCGATTCAACAACATTAATCATTGGGAATAAGGATTCTTTTGAGAACTCACTAAATAATAACCTTGCTAATAAGCGAGCATCTTCTTTTGAGGTGGAACTAACAACATGAATTTTATAGGTAAATGTCTCTTTAATAGGTTCTGGGCTTGGTTCAATAGATAGAGTATCAATAACAGCAAGAGAATCAGTGAAACCAAGATTAGATAAAGAGTCTGTTTGTGTAGAGTCGGGCTCTTTATAAGGAACAATTTGTGTATCTATTTTTAAGTTAATGTATAGGGAATCTATATAAAAAGAAGTTTGAATAGCACGAAAAAGGCTATCAGCTATATTTTTTTTTGATACTTTTGCAACTTCGATATTAAAAGTTGTATCTTTATCTTGAATTGCTAATATTGCAGGATTACAAGCAATAGCATCTATGCCATCACAATAAGTTGCACAGGTTTGTGCTGATGAAGTTAAACGAGGAGAGAGGGCTCGCTGGCTCCAACTGTAATTAGCAAAAAGCAATAGAAAAATAACAATATTTTTAGTCTGATTCATCAGGTTCATTTATAAGTTGCTCAATAATAGTATATATTGATAAGGTTAATGAGTCTGTAGATAAGAAGTAGATTTCTGGTAAAGTCACAGCCCCTGTTTCTCTGAAATCTGAAAGAATAACTTCTGTAGTCATATAAAATTTATCTTGGAAAACACTGACTTGTGTACTATCTAAGAAAAGAGTATCAGTATATAATTGATTAGGATGAATAAAAAGTGAGTCATAGATAGCACAAGATACGTCTTCTATACAAGAATCCAAAAAGTATGTTGAGTCCGGTCCAATTCCTATTTTTAATTTTGCTCCGAAATCAAATTGATTTCTTGATTGAATAAAGAGTGCAGTTTCAGTAACATCCTCAAAAGCACTTATAGCAACAAAACCTTCAGGACCATCTGAAATGATTATATCATCAGTTAAATGAAAGACAAAAGGCACTGTAAGGTTAAATTCTCCTGCTATATATAAATCTTCTTGTGGTGGTGAAAATATTAGTGTTTGACCATCTAGAGAGCCCGCCAACACTTTTCCACTCATCAATATTTTTTCAGGATTTGAATTTAATAGCAAATGTGGATCAGGGATTACTATTTGAGAGTTTGTAATAGATCCATACTCATTTGCTATATCAAAATTTTCATTAATTTCATATAGTAGATAGCTTGAGCAGGTATCACTCTCGCAAATTGCTTGGACAGTGAGCTGTAGCTGTATAGGTATACCCAAAGAATTAATTTCGTCAGTTTGCAAGGATAGTGCCATTTCTAATGCATCTCCTACATAATTATCAAATGGGACAAGTTCAAAATTATTCATATCTATATCATCACTGATTGAAACCATAGTATGTTCAATCGATTCAATATTTATTTCAAATGTTTCTACGATCCCTTTTATTTTTGAAAAAATAATAGTTGAATCTGGATTGTTCCCAAATATAGCAAAATCTATGGATATACTATCATACTGGTCTACATTGCTTGTCCCTGAACTAGGTGTATATATACTTACATCATAGCTATAGGTGATACTGGGTTGAGAATCATTTAAGAGATCTAGCCAATAGTTATTTAATGGATATTCATGGGTAGAAATAGTTTTTTTATCAGAGGATATAATAAGGTTTAATGTATCCCCTCCATTAGAGAAAGTAGTATTTTGTCCATAATCAACAATATTCATAATTTTTAGATCAAGAGAAATCTCAAAATCAAAATTATTTTCTATAGTTAAATTAAGTGAGCAGTCTCCAAACATTGCCTTTTGAATTGTATTATTAGATTCATTATTAATAGTTATATTAATATTTTGAGTTGACTCTCTTGGAGCTATAGGAGGAATCTCAGCAATGGCAGATGTGATGATAAGGTCGCTAGCTTCTATAGAAACACTAAAACTATCTTCTATATTAATAATTAGAGCGTTAGGATCTGATCCAGGTGAAAATCCGCTGATATTGACAAAAATATTTTTAGGTAGAGTAAATCCTCCTAAGCTAATAACTCCAATACCTGTTTGTGATGGATTTATTTGTTCAATGGTTGAAGAGGCTATTTCAATAAGACTTCCTGTTTCTTCAGAAAAGTACTCTAATTTTATTTCTATTTGCTCAAGTGGAATAGGTAAATTGTTTTCTAGAGAAATTGTTAGCATTCCGCTAGCAAATGTCGCTTCATCAAAATTTGGGAAATCGAAATTTTTACGAACGTCATTAATATTGAATGGAGGAATCATTGTAGTTTCCCCATTAATATCTATCAAATTTGGATTGATATCTTGAAGTTGAAATTCAATTGGAGGATTAGAGCCCTCATTAGTACTAATATCAGCTAATGATACTTGGTTTAAAACTTCTTGAATAGATTGATATATTGGGGAAATATCTGAATTTGTATTATTATTTTCAATCAAGATAGGGTCAATTGTGATATTTTCTTCCATAGCATATAAAATAGAGTCACTTGCTGCATTTTGTTTAATTTTAGTAAAAGAGGTATCATCTATAAAGTCTTCAAAAGAAATCACGTTATATCCTAAAGGAATTTCAAATTCTGTAGTCCAATAGGGGAGGTTGGGATCAGTTAATTTATCCCAATCCATAGAACAACTAAATAAGAATAGTGAAATGGGAAGTATAATTTTATATAAAATAGGAACTTTCAATAATCTACGTGTACTTGTTTCAAATATTAACAAATAAAGATATTAAACTAATCATGTTAGACATTAATGTATAAAAGTATTTCATTTCAATAGAACAAAAACTTTTAATATAAAACGAATAAAAATAAATAAATTTAATAAATTTAATAAAATTGTAGTTTTTATCGACGAAGGAGGCTTAAATTACACTGTTATTTAAAAAATAATGTTTCAAAGATATAAATAATAGATTTATATAGAATTAAATAAGGAGAATAATAAAATGGCAGATAAAGTAAAAAATACAGGCGTAACCAAAGAATCTGGTTTTTTGTATTATTTAGATAAAAATGGTCATGTTTCAAGAACAAAGATGGCAAGAGGTGCGACAAAGAGTGGTAGCCCTGAAGTTGTTGCTAATGCTGGCGTTCAGCGTGAAGCTGGATGGCTTTATTTCATTGATAAAGATGGTGATGTAGCAAGAACAAAGATGGCGAGAGGTCGTAAATAAGACAATATCTTATTTAATATTAGACGCCTCCAGTGATAGCTGGGGGCGTTTTTTTTTAAATTTTATAAAATAATTTCAATTATCCAATTGCAATTAATATTAGTATTTTTTTTACATTCTTTTTTATCAGCAAACTCTTGTAATCTCGGTTTAGCTTCTTACTTAGGTTTTGGTCAGGGGGCTTCTGACATTACGGGTTTTTACCAAGATGGTCGTGAGTTTGCTGTTGTAGGTCTTGTTGAAGATGATGCTGCTGTATTTGTAGATATTACAGATCCTTTTAATCCTTTTGAGATTAGTCGTATTACAGGGACACCTAGCATATGGCGTGATCTAAAATATTGGGATAGACATGTTTATATTGGTACAGAGGCACCTGATGGTGTTAAAGTAGTCAGTGTAGATAATCCTGATGAACCTACTTTGGTTTATACAATCGATGATTTTACTAATAGTCATAATATTCATATAGATGTGGATGGCTATCTTTATGTCGTAGGGGCTGCAGATCATGATATATGGATATATGATTTGTCTATTCCTTATGAACCCATATTGGTAGGAACATGGAATGGAGAATATTTACATGATATCGAAGTTTATAATAATAAACTTTATGGAGCAGGTATATATTCTGGTCAATTTTATATAATTGATGTGAATGATAAAGCGAATCCTGAGACTATTTTATCCCATTTTACAGGTCTTGAAGGAGTTAGTACCCATGATTGTGCTATCACTTATGATGAAAAATACTTAATTACAGCAGATGAGACAAGTGGGGGGCATGTAAAGATTTGGGATATAACAGATTATCAAAATATTAATATGGTGTCGGAATATATGACAAGCCCAAATCATTCTGTTCATAATATATATATTCGACCTGATACAGATCTTCTAATTATATCATACTATGTTGATGGAACTCGAGTTGTAGATATTTCTGATCCTACTGAGCCTTTAGAGGTAGGGTATTTTGATACATCAGATCTTACGGGTTTATTTGATGGTAATTGGGGTACTTATGCTTATTTACCAAGTGGTTATATTATTTCTAGCGATCGTCAAAATGGACTGTTTATTTTTGAATCACCCCTAACCAATGATGATATGGAATGGAGTATTTGTTATGATTGTGCGGGCATTCCTAATGGGCCATCTTACTTAGATAACTGTAATGTCTGTGACCAAAATATTTCTAATGATTGTGTTAAAGATTGTGCAGGTAGTTGGGGTGGTGATAGTTATTTAGATGATTGTGGAATATGTGATAATGAGACTGCAAATGATAATATTACTTGTTTTCAAGATTGTGCAGGTGTTTGGGGTGGGAATCTTTTATTTGATGAATGTGGCGTTTGCGATGGGCCTGGGGCAGTTTTTGAATGTGGTTGCTGTAGCTTATTAGATGAGAATTGTGATTGTGATGATTTGATTGAATTGCTTGAAATAGATAGGAATTATTTTGAGAAATATGTTAATCTAATAAAAATATATCCTAATCCATTTAACTCATTTACTAATATAGAATTTAATGCCATGGACAATACAAAATTAAAAATAGAAATTTTAGATTTACGGGGCCGGAAAGTTGACATTATTAATGACGATTATGTAAAACCTGGTAAATATAATTATCTATGGGATGCTTCATTATATCCAAGTAGTACATATTTTATTAAAATTGACAACAATAATAGCACAACCTATCATAAATTGATACTATTAAAATGATGGTAAAATTAACTAAAATACTATTTTTTATTGCGTCTATTATATGTAGCTGTGTAACTCCACCTGAAGAAAC